>TARA_B110000503_G_scaffold143798_1_pt1 | contig 22680 bp, 19 predicted proteins | sample TARA_B110000503 | Tara Oceans TARA_B110000503 (sample SAMEA4397472) | marine metagenome | biome: Polar Biome; feature: [SRF] surface water layer (ENVO:00010504); material: water (ENVO:00002006), including particulate matter (ENVO:01000060) such as... | depth 5 m | reverse complement strand
TTTTTTACAAACTTTTGATCCTTTACTGATTGAGATTTCACTGGAATTGTAAATAAAATAATATAAATAATTAGTTTTTTCTTTATATGCTTAATTGTGGATCAGTAGCGTCATTACTTTCTTTTAATTGGTATTTTATTATTTCTCTATGTGAACAACTCTTTGAGGAAAGGGAATTTGAATATTTAATTCTTTAAATTTTTTATAAACTAAAAACCTAATATCACTTTCTATTAAATTAACTTTAAATCCATTATTATATGTAAATATTAATTGAAAATCAAGAGAACTGTCTCCGAAATCTTTAAAAATAACATGTGGAGTAGGGGATTTTATTAGGTGAACGTGAGAGTCAGCAATATCTAAAAGTGTTTGTTTAACTAATTCAACATCAGAGTCATAAGAAACTCCAACAGAGACACTTCCTCTTACTACAGTCCCGTTTTCTGTCCAATTAAATAAGGTTGAAGTTAAATATTTATGGTTAGGTATTATCAGCACTTTATTGTCAAAAGTTACAGCTCTAGTGGTTCGGATTTTAATATTTTCTACCCTTCCAACTTTACCATCTATTTCAATAATATCTCCAACATGAACTGTTTGATCAGCTAGAATTAAAATTCCTGAAATAATGTCTTGAAAAAATGTTTGAAGAGCGAATCCAACCCCAACTAATAAAGCTGCTGAAGCTGCAAAAATACCTGTTAGATTAATACCGAAATTTTGAAATGTAATTGAAGCAACTATTAAATAAACAAAGTAATTTAAAAATGCAAAAACAGATTTAAATTTTAGTTTCCTTTCATCGTCAAGTTTCTTTGTGGCTATCTTTTTAACAACCTTTAAAAAAAGGTTTGTAGCAAAAAAGATAAATGTAACAAGTAAAATTGTTACTATAGAGAATTTAATATTATCTGTAATAAAAAATTCTTTATTAATGAATTCTAAAAATTTATTCATCTGGAAATGTTTTGTTTAAATATAATCAAATTGAAAGTAACAATTAAGTAGGAGGTAGAGATTCTGTCCTTAGCTTTGGTTTAGACATAAAGCAATAAATTATAATTGAGTATAAAATCATCTAAAAAAAAGTTTTATTATATCGAAAGCTATTTCAACAAACTTTTAGTAAAAATTGCGTAAAAATAACCATCCAGGTTATTTAAAACATATTTCTATTTGGCGATGCAAAAAAAGAAAATACCCAAAGCAAATAATTAAACCATAGTTATATCTTCTTCTTTTAATTCAGATAGTTTAATTGAAAATTAAAAATCGTATCTTAATGATTATATCAATTAGGATGAAAAATAAATCAATTACATACATTAGATATCCTTTGATATTAATAAGTATTGCACTTTGTATTTCTGGTATAAGGTGGTTAACTAGTTCGGAACCTTGGATGTTAGATCAAGTTGCTAATGAAGAAAGATTACAAATGACTTTTGTCGATCTTTTTTTATTAGATGGTAACTCTACGTTAAGTGCATATTTAACTCAGATTTATCGTTTTTTGGGACTTTATGTTCTTGGAATAGGATCATTACTTTTGTCTTTTACACCCAATAAATTTTTAGAAATTGAGAGTGTTAGACAACGATTTTTAATTGTACTTGGTATTTTACTTGTGTCAAACTTAGTATTAGCTTACGTCTGGATACCTTCTTCGCATTTTATTTATGTAATGTGGGGTGCAATTGGACTGTACTGTTTTAGTCTTTACAATCACCTTAAAAGTCATTAAGTAGAAAGCAAACATATTAATTTGATCAATTACATTATAATATTTATTTTCACGTTAATAAATATCTAAATTAACAGAGTATGAAAGTAGATTATATAGTTGTTGGTTTAGGATTGGCAGGATTAGCATTTGTAGAAGAATTAATTCAAGCAAATAAAACATTTTTAGTTTTTGAAGATGATTCTCAAACATCTTCTTTAGTTGCAGGTGGTGTTTACAACCCTGTTGTTTTGAAAAAATTTACAGCAGTTAGGAAAGCTTCAGAACAACTTAATTTGGCAATGTTATTTTATGAAAAACTCGAAAAAAAACTAAACCAAAAGTTTGATAAAAAATTTGTTATTAAAAGAGTCTTTAAGTCTGTTGAAGAACAAAAAAAATGGTCTATAGCATCCGATAATTCGTTATTGAAGCAATTTCTAAATCCCGATATAGAAATCAAAAAAAATATAGGAGTTGTTGGTGATTTCGGATTTGGAACTGTAAATCAAACAGGTAGGATTGATACGTTAAAATTAGTAAAGTCTTATCGAAAACTATTGATAGATAATAATCTAATTCGTTTTGATAAATTTGAGCACCAAAAATTAAATATATCTTTAGAAAACGTTACTTACAAGGACGTAGTGTGTAACAATGTTGTTTTTTGTGAGGGGTTTGGAATAAAGGAAAATCCTTTTTTTAATTATTTACCATTAGAAGAAGCGAAAGGTGAGTTGTTAATTATTCATGCACCAAAATTAAATATTGATTTTTTATTAAAGTCATCGTTATTTTTAATCCCTTTAGGAGATAATAACTACAAAGTTGGAGCAACCTTTAATCATTCTGACAAAACATTAAATCCAACAGAAAAGGGAAAGTCAGAATTGATTGAGAAGTTAAAAAATGTAATTAATGTTCCTTATAAAATTATAGAACAATCTGCAGGAATAAGACCTACAACTAATGACAGAAGTCCTTTTGTTGGTGTACACAATCAATATCCAAGATTAGCTGTTTTAAACGGTTTAGGGACGCGAGGAGTAATGGTTGCTCCAAGCATGGCTAAAAACTTATTTAATTTACTAGACAAAGGAGAGGACTTAGATATAGAAATAGATATTAAAAGATTTAATTAGTTTCTCATTAATAATTTGTCATAAAATCTTCTTTTAATACAATTTTAAGACAGCGCATAAGCTCTTTTGCATTTTCAATTGAAAATACCATAGGTGGTTTAATTTTTAACACATTTTGATAAGGTCCGTCAGAACTCATTAAGATACCTTGTTCTTTCATTCTATTTACTAAATATGTGGTTTGTTTTGGTAGTGGTTTTTTTTGTGAATCAACTAGTTCTATCCCTAAGAAGAACCCTATGCCTCTTACATCTCCGATTATAGAGAAATCCTTCCTCAATTTATTTAGCTCATTTTTTATAAATGACCCAACTTCTAACGCTTTCTCTTGTAGTTTATCACGTTTTACGGTTTGTAGTACTTCTGTACCTATGGCACAAGAAACTGGATTTCCTCCAAAGGTATTGAAGTATTCCATTCCGTTGGCAAAACTATTAGCAACTTCTTGAGTACACACAACAGCAGCTATAGGATGCCCGTTTCCTAAAGGTTTTCCTATGGTAATAATGTCTGGAATAACATTATGTAACTGAAAACCCCAAAAGGTTTTCCCTAGTCTTCCACAGCCCACCTGAACTTCATCAGAAATACACAATCCACCAGCTTTTCTAATAGCCTTGTAGGCTTCAGATAAAAAACCTTCTGGCAATTCTATTTGCCCACCACAACTAATAATTGGTTCTACAATAAAAGCTCCAACACCAACTCCTTTTTTATGAATATCAGTAATACACTTTTGAACTTCTTTTACGTATTTAATAGCTGTATTTTTTCCTCTGTATTTTCCTCGGAAGGAATCTGGTAATGGAAATATGTGTGTTTGTTCAGGAGCTCCTTTACCGCCTTTGCCATCAAACTTATAGGAAGAGATATCAACACAGATATTGGTATTTCCGTGATAACCAAATTCTGAAGCAATGATATGTTTTTGTCCTGTTACTGCTTTCACCATTCGGATTGCTAATTCGTTTGCTTCACTGCCTGAATTCATGAAATGAACAACACTTAATTTTGCAGGTAAGGTATCTAAGATTTCTTTAGCACACAGATTAATATTTTCGTGAAGATATCTAGAGTTCGTATTTAATAAAGCTATTTGTTCTTGAGCTGCTTTAACTACCTTGGGATTCTCATGACCAACATGAGCTACATTGTTTACGGTATCTAAATATTTATTACCAAGCTGATCTATTAGATAAGCACCATCCCCACGAACCATTTTGATTGGGGTATTGTATTGTAAACTCAAGCTTTTGCCTAAATGTTGTTTTCTAAACTTAAGCAATTCTTTATTCGGGGTGTTGTTTTTTGTATGTAGATTCTTAATTTTAAATAATAAATTGGGATCTATGCAAATACTTTTCCAAACATCTATTTGATGGATACATGCTACACCAGGGAAATCATTTTTATAATCTAAATCTGAAAGCATTATTTGAAAATGTAGGTGAGGTGCCCAATTGCCATTGACAGAACGATCTCCTAATTCCGCAATTTTCCAACCCTTTTTTATATGATCTCCGATTTTATACTTCAAAATAGTATTAGGATTCAAATGACCATACAAAGAAAAGAATTCAACAGTCTCTGTGTGATGTTTTAAAATAATAAAACCTCCATATTCTTTGTCTCCAATATTATTTATAGCAGTAACTATTTCACCATCAAATACGGAATGAACTGGAGTTTTTGCAGGAAGCCAGAAATCAATTCCTAGATGTATAGCTCTGCTTTCCCTTCCGTAATTTCCAATTGTATCATAAGTTTTAGATGTGTACAAAGGTCGAGGTTCCAAATACCCACCTGAGATAATTTTTGCAGGATACTTTTTTTGTAATTGATCTAATTTGAACTGAAATAAATCGATGTTGTTAAAGTCATTTTTATGCCCAATCCAACTGCTTGAAATGCTTAAGTCGAGTAACTCAATTTCATTTTTGAGTACTGAAGGAAATAAATCCTTCAATGAGAAATGCTGATTTGAAATCCAGTTTTTAAATTTGTCTTCGTTTGGATGCGCACAAAAGCCACAGCTGTTCCTAAAGGAATACTCTGCAAGGTTTGGACTGATAACAAACCATTTTTTCAATACTTTCCATGCAGACTCTTCGCTAACTAACAAATATTTATTCTTTGGTTCTTTTTGTTTATTAATAGCTGCTTTAGTCACTGAAATAATCAATCGCATTGCTATACATGTATACAAATGAACTAGTTCTTCTTCTTCTAATGGACAAGTATCATTATACCCTTTCAAAATAGCTAAAGAGGCTTCTAAAGGATCATTGTGATGCATTATTGCATAAGCACAAGCTGTAGCGATATCATTGATCGTTTGAGTGTATATAGCATCCCCGTAATCAATAGCCGTAATTACTGTTGGGCTTTCTAAGTTTTCTGAAACAATAATATTGTTATCATTAATATCATTGTGAATAATAGTTTTCCTGAGCTCTTTATAGTTTTTGAACTGAGTTTTGAAAATAGATTGAAAATACGTAATAATCTCTTTCTCTTTAGAATCAAATAATTCTAAGTAATTGGTTGTCCATAAAGATTGCGCAATGTCCCATTCAAAATCCCTATTTGCATTAGGATGCTTAAAAGAGAGAAGAGCATTTGTTAGTTTTCCACACTTCTGCCCTAAATCAAATCTTAAATTATTTGATTGTGGGTTTACATCATTCCATAGTCGTCCAGAAATCCAGCTTAGTAATCGTACTATTCGGATATTACCTAACTCGTCTTTGTATTCTGAGATAGTCGAACCATTTTGATCCAAGATAACCTTGGGAGTAATGACACTTTTATCAAGCATCAGATATTGCAATAATTGTTGTTGAAAGACGATTTTACTTTTGTTTTCTTTGGGCCTAGAAATTTTTAAGATGTATCTACTAGTGCTCTCTATAGAGACTTTAAAATTAAAATCTGACTCGCCAGGTAGCTCAGATGCAGTTGCTTTTATTCCATAAAATTGTAACAGAATCTTTTCTGCATCTCTATTTGATATTTTTAAATCAGTATAATTCATTTGATTTTCAGATAAAAGCATTATAATATAAGTAGCTATTTTAACTGATTTGTTACTTCATACAGAGTGATTGCTAAACTATGTATTACGTTCATAGATGAATTTCTACCATACATTGGTATTACAATAGTTTCATCTACTAAATTTATGTTTTCAATTCCATTTCTTTCACTTCCTAAAAGCAAAACGATTTTTTTATGATTTTTAAAATTAAAATCTTGAATATTAATACTTTTATCAGTGATTTCTATACCAATAATTGTATTTCCTTCTGCTTTTAATTGATGAATAATTTCATTAAAATCATTATAAACAGCATGTTTAATTTGAGAGATAGTATTTCTAGCAGTTTTTTTTACAATTCTATTCTCTGTAGATGGAGAACTCTCTTCAAAATAAATTTTTTGAACCCCAAAACTTTCAGAAATCCGAAAACACATCCCGATATTTTCAGGAGTTCTAATCGCATCACATACAATAGTTATAGGAAATTGTTGTTGTTTATTTTTGATATCGATATGAGTTAATTGCTTCAAAGTATCGGTGTTTGGTTACTTAGTGCTTGTTACCTTCTTTTTTATTCTTCAACTTCTACAATTTGGTTTATAATAGTTGCTAATTTAAAATCCATTTCTGTTACGCCATCTGCATCGTGAGTTGTTAGCTTTATATCTAAAGTATTGTATGTATTTGTCCATTCTGGATGATGATTTAGTGCTTCGCATTCAAAAGCAATTCTATTCATTGCAGACATGCAATCTTTGAAATTGTCAAATTCAAAATCTGTATGTAAAGCATTATCGTAAAAGTCCCAATCTTGTAAAGATTCTACTTTTTTTTTAATTTCAATATCTGTTAGTTTTTTCATGTTTATTTTATTTTTAATTAGCTATATATTATTGCCTATATGTTCCATCTGGTAATACATTAGGGAAATTATATACTGGGTTGGTGAGCAGTGAATATATTGCAGTATCCGTATTTTCTACTAAACTCCTAGTATTTAAATCCCATTCTTGTGATATTTCATTTAATCTATTTTCTTGAGCTCCTAGGATCGAGGTCATACCCCAATAAAAGTATTCAGTTGCCATACATTGATAATCACATGTTTGATCATCATATGTGTACCATGCATTATTTGGATAATTTTCTGGAATACTTGTAAAGTTTCCTCCTCTAGCTATATCCATTGCATTAGTTAAAGAGGTCCCTGAATTCTCTCCAAATATTTTCGGGTAAGCATCACTGTAGCCAGAATATGTAATTACGTGCCATACTTCCTCTAATGCTGCATCAAACTGTCCTGTTTGCCCGTTTGTATGCCATATAGGGATAGATTCATCTGCCCCTAAGTCCTGTGCCTTGAGATTTATTTGAGATTCAGTTTTCCACATAAAAAGAGCGGCTTCATTATTTAATAATGTTGTAAGTAGTAATGAATTATCTACAATCCCATTTTCGTCATTGTCTAAATATTGTGCCATAATATTTGCAGCGTGAAGTAATTTGGAATCCTCCACATCATAGAAAGCATATACTGGTATTCCAAACACCATAACTTTTCGATTTGTAGATGTAAATCCAGTATCTGAATGAGCAACAATAGTGAAGTTTTGATCATTTCCTGGACTTATTGGACCTGATTGATTTGTATTGTTATCTTCTTTGCAGCTTAGAATTATAGCCAGAGATAATATAGTAGTACAGAATAGAATTTTTTTCATGAATAGTTGTAATTTATTCTGAATGTTTATTAATTAATAATATTTTAACTAAAGTACTATATCTCCATCTTTATAAGAAATTTCTTTTTCTAATTTACCATTTTCATGATAGTATTTAAATACTCCATCTTTTTTATCATCCTTATAACTTCCTTCTCTTGATAATTTACCATTTTCATAATACCACTTTAATACCCCATCACGTTTACCTTCTTTTAAATTTTCTTCTAATTCTAATTGACTATTTGTATTATAGAATTTAGTTATTCCGTTCTGTTTATCCTCTTTCCAATTTACTTCCTGTTCTAACTGACCATTGTTTTTGTAGATTTTCCACAATCCTTCTTTTTTATCATCTTTGTAATTTCCGTCTTGTTCTAATTGACCATTTTTATGATATGATTTATATGTTCCTTCAAGTTTATTGTCTATTTCCATCTTCACAAATTTATAATTCAATTTATAATTCACCTCTATTTTTCTTATTTATATACAAATGTCCTTAATATCTACTTCTTTTTTAATCTTCAAAAATATTATCGTAATTTTAAATCTATGATAGAATCTTACAAAAGAAAAATTGATTTCCAAGATAATTATGATGCAATAGTTATTGGATCTGGAATGGGGAGTATGACTACCGCTGCATTACTATCCAAAGAGGGAAAAAAAGTACTTGTTTTGGAAAGACATTATGTTGCTGGTGGCTTTACTCATGTATTTAAAAGAAAAGGGTATGAATGGGATGTGGGCATTCATTATATAGGTGAGGTACAAAACCTTAATAGTCCTATTAGGAAAATGTTCGATTATGTATCGGACAGAAACCTGAAATGGGAAGATATGGGAGATGTTTATGACAGGATTATAATTGGTAACAAAACATTTGATTTCGTAAAAGGAGTGGAGAATTTTAAAAAGAGACTGATATCTTATTTTCCAGATGAATCTAGTGCTATTGAGAATTATATACAAATGGTTTTTGACTGTAATAAGGCAATGAAGAAATTTTACATTGAAAAAGCATTACCAAGCTTTATAAGCTCTTTATTTGGTTACTTCTTTAGAAAAAAATATTTGAAATATTCCTCTAAAACAACTTATGAGGTTATTAGTTCATTAACTCAAAATCAAGAACTTATAAAAGTATTAACTGCACAATATGGTGACTATGGTTTACCACCAAAACAAAGTAGTTTTGCTATGCATGCGTCCGTAGTTAAGCATTATTTTAAAGGTGGGAGTTTCCCTATTGGTGGCTCTTCAGAGATAGTAAATACAATTAATCCAGTTATTGAAAAATCTAAGGGGAAAGTTGTGGTTAAGGCAGAAGTTAAAGAGATTATTATAGAAAATGACCGAGCTATTGGAGTTTTAATGGAAGATGGAAAGAAATTTTTCTCTAAAATAATAATAAGTGGGGTTGGAGTTTTTAACACTTACGACAAGTTAATTAGTAATGAATTAAGTATTAAATATGGATTTAAAAATAACTTAAAGGCAGTTAAGCCTTCTGTCGCTCATGGATGTTTGTACATTGGCTTAAATGGGAGTGCTAAGGAGTTAAGTTTACCCAAACACAATTTATGGATTTATCCAGAGAAAACTGATCATGATTCTTCAGTAAAAAATTATCTGGATAACCAAGATGCTGAATTTCCACTTGTCTATATTTCTTTTCCTTCTGCTAAAGACCCATCATGGGACTCTAGATATCCAGGTAAAAGCACTATAGATGTTATTACTTTACTTCCGTATGAAAGCTTTGCTAAATGGGAGGGAACCTCATGGAAAAAAAGAGGGGAGTCTTATGATATCTTGAAAGAGTCAATATCTAAAAGGTTATTAGAGCAATTATTCATACAACTTCCTCACTTAAGAGACTGTGTTGATCAGTATGAATTATCTAGCCCATTAACTACAAAGAATTTTGTTAATTATAATAAAGGTGAACTGTATGGTTTGGATCATACTCCAGCTAGATTTAGTCAAAAATTCTTAAGACCTAAAACTCCAATAAAAGGATTGTATTTAACAGGACAAGATATTGTTAGTGCTGGAGTGGGAGGCGCACTTTTTTCTGGTTTAATTACCGCTACAGCTATTACAGGAATTAATTTTATGAAAAAAATATATAAATAGAAAAGCTACAAACTCAATTCTAAAATCAAATTTTTTCAATGAATTTTAAAAATATTTTTTTGTGAAGTTCAATATCCATATTAGGAGATAGTGCTACACGAACAATATAATCTTTATCTCCTTCTTTTGTTGTTCCTTGAGTGGATGTTGCAGGGACTGTCCAATAACAGCCTTTTAATTGTCCATAGCTTACGCAAAACTTACTTTCATTAGGGATTTCTGTAATCATTAAATTGATCAACTTAAGATTTGAAGCTCTCTTGTTAAATTCTTTTTCTTCACTAGTAAGTCCTTTAGTTGGTAGGTCTAATGAAAACACAGAAGGTGTAAAGTCCATTTTTGCTAATTCTTCAGATACAAAATTAATTTTCACTTCAGGTAATGTGTCGTTTATAAAATTTACAAATTCACGTGTGTTTTTATAAGCATCAATTATTCTTTGATTCATTGAAGGTAATTGTTTTGCTAGTATTTCCATTTGAAGACTTGTCGCCTCGTTATCACAAAGTTTAAGATGCATTTCTATCTTTTTCATCAGACTGTCTGTTTTATTATTTCCAACACAATACCCAGCTGTACAAAGGCCACCACTTGGAAATTTAGATCCACTAGCATAAGAAATTGCTCTAATGGATGATAGTATTTTTCCTTCGCCTAAAAAGTGTATGTTAGGGCAAAATGTTTGATCCAAAATAAAAATTGGATCAGTAGAAATTTGACCAGTTAGAGTTTTACGTTCCTTACTTAAAACATTTTTTAGTTCAATAAGATCAGGTACTTCAACTCTTGGATTTGTTGGTATCTCAGCAATTATTAAAGAGATGCCGTCTTCTCTAGCAACCTTATCTAAAATAACATCAATACTTTTTACCATATCATTATTGCCGTCTACTGCTAAATCAACTACTTCAACATTTTCAATACAAGCAGCCACACGTCTAGCTTGATCATTTGTACCTCCATAACAATTTGGTGGGACTATAATTTTAATACTTTTGCCTTTATGATTTTCTACAGCATCGTGTACTATCCCCATCATAATTGCATATTGAATAGATAGTCCACTTGAAGCCACAAGCGGTTTTGATTCTGTTTCAGTAATTGTTTTAATAGAGTTTAAAACTAACTTTTTATTGACCTCTATGTTTTTGTTGTTGTTATCCAAAGAAGATTGACTTGTTAGTGACTTTAAGTATGTATAGCAATTGAAAGGTGTCATTGCTATAGTTTCTCTTCTTCTTACATGTTGAATACTTGAAATATAACTTTTATTTTGTTCACCATTAACTAATAAAACACTGCCTAAGTCGGAGTAAGTATTAACAAAAAAATCAATATTTGGGATAAGATTGTTCGTGTTAATTTTATCTTGTTGTGAAATAAAAACAGTAGTACCATTAAACTTGGGTATGTCAGATGTTTCTTCAATTTGTATTAAATCAAAGTTGTAGCCATAAATATTTTGTAAAATATCAATATCCAAGAATAGAGGTAATTTACCTTTGTAAATGATCTGAGTTTTTTTATTATCTAATGAGTTTTTTCTTAAAATTGATAAAACTGGTGTAGTCTTTGATGAAAAACATATTACATTTTCTGTTTTTAAATTATGTAAATTACCAATTCCCCATTCTAACAGGCAGGATAATGGATGTCCCAGTCGAATATAGTCATATGCCGTAGGTAATTCATTAAGTGCAGAAGTTTTGGAATTATTATTTTCATATAAGACTTTAAGCTCGTATAAGAATTGGGTTTTAGCTAATTTTTCATCATAAAGATCTAATCTGTGAGTAGTTAAATTTAACCAACTATTTGGCATATTTTCTAACACTTCTTTAATGTAATTTACTACCATAAAATTGATCTTTATTTAATTTTTTTAACTGAACAAATAGTTTTTATTTTGGTCATATCGTGAATTTACAAAAAGTAAATAAATATTCAAGAAAACATAGTATTTATTGGTTCTAGTTATTGTTGATAGAAAAACCTTTGTATCTAAAAAAAAATAATAACTTTAAAAAAAATATAATTATTTTGAAAACTGTTCAATATATTAATGTTATAAAAATTCCTTTTCTTTTAATTTGGCGTGCATGGTTTTACATTATGATTTTTGTTACCATAATTTTAATGTCCCCTTTTTTATTCGTTCTATCGATTAAACACGAATATTATCCATTTTTATGGAAGCTTGTAAGAGTATGGTCTAAATTACTTGTATATGGAATGGGCTTTCGCTTAGACTTTAAATTTGATGAATTAATTGATCCAAATAAAAGCTATATGTTCTGCCCAAACCATGGATCATTTATGGACCCTTTTGTGCTGATAGTTACTAGTAAAAATCCAATTGTTTTTGTAGGCAAAAAAGAACTTGTAAAAATTCCAATATTTGGTTTTTTTTATAGAAGAATAGTTATTATGGTTGATAGAAGTAGTCCTAAAAGCAGAAAAAGAGTTTATGAATTAGCTAAAAAAAGACTCAAAAATGGTATAAGTGTTGCTATTTTTCCAGAAGGTTTAGTGCCTACTGAAGATATTGTATTAGCGCCTTTTAAAAATGGTGCATTTAGTTTGGCAATAGAACATCAAATACCTATTGTACCCCAAATATATTATGACTGTAAACGTTTTTTTTCTTGGAATTTTTTAAAAGGAGGTCCTGGTTTGTTTAGAGTTCATCAACATCGTTTTATTGAAACCAAAGGTTTAAAAATTGATGATTTAGATAACTTAAAAGAAGAAGTATTCACTTTAATAAACACGCACCTTCTTTCAGATAAAGAATACATGAAAGACACCAATAGAATCAAGAAATAAAACTAAAATTGTATTCTTTTGATTTAAAAATCCTTAAATTTAAAAATAGTTAAATAATCTTTATTAATCATTTAAAAACAGAACATGAAAAAATCATTTCTATTAATGGCTGTAATATTACTTGTAGCTTGTCAACCAACAGCTGAGCCAAAAGTTTCTGACGAAGATACTGTTAGTGCTTTAAAAGTAAACGCTATAAATTTTCAAGATGCTATTCTTACACAAAATTTAGAAGAGTTCAATAAATATGTTGATCAAAATACACCTTTTACAACTGGAGACTCAAACTTAAGTAAGTTTTACACAATGAGTTCAGAAAGTTTTGATGTGGAACCAGTAGCTAAATGGGGAGAATTTGATTTATATGATACTAATGTAGCTCTTTCGCCAGACTCAAGAACTGCTGTATTAACTTTTTATGCTAAAGGGGATTACACTGTAGGTGACAGTGATAAAATTGACTACAGCACTAGAGGTTCTTCTGTTTGGGTTTCAACAGAAAATGGATGGAAAATAATGCATTCAAACTGGGCTCCTCTCGGTGGAGGAACTGGAATACCTGAATAATTTAAATACATTTTAATAGAATAGTTTTTTACCTGAAAGACGATAAGCATAATCATGGTTTAATAGGTTGGAAGTCTAATTATTCTAAAGTCACAAAGGGAGTTGCAGAGATGTAATTCCCTTTTTTTATTTTTTGTACTACAAGAGTTTATAATTCAAATTTTACTGATCAATTGGTATTACAGAAAATGATTGTAATGAGTTATCTGCAATACTCAATTCAAACTCAAGTGGGTTACAACAAATCTCGCAGTCTTCAATAAAACTCTGATTATTAATAGAAGGGTCTATCATTTTTAATTGATCCTCCCAACAGTGAGGGCATTGAAAATAATGTTCAATCATGTTATATATTTATATAAAAAACATTAGTTTAAGTTTTTTTGTACTGTTTTTTATAAATAAAAAATGCACCCTAAAAAGAGTGCATTTTAAATATTCATTTGTTATTATATTAGAAAATATAACGCAATCCAAATTGCATTTGCCATCTAGATAACAAACTTGCGTCATATCCAAATGTATTCTGTAAATCAGAATTGTATGTATATGTAGGTACTCCATCAGCACCAACATTAACACCAATTGGTTGAACAGCATTTGGTTGTTGAACAAGACCCCATTCAGAGCTTATAAAATTTCCAATGTTTAAGAAGTCAATACTAAACTGAACAGTATTGGTTTTCCCATCTGCAACTTTAATATGATAGTCTTGTAGGAACTTTACATCCCAACGGCCTCTCCAAGGAGATAACGCACCGTAACGTTCAGCGTATTGTCCACGTCTACCACTTAAGTAATCATCTTGAGAGATATAAGCATCAAATGCAGCAGCTTGACCAATTCCAGAAAAATTCATTTGATTGATTTCATGAACTGTAGGTATATAGATCAAATCATTTAAGCCAGATCCATCTCCGTTGATATCACCTCCATAAGTATAACTGAATCTTCCTCCTCTACTGTATTCAAAGAATGTAGATAAAGTTGTACCCCATTTGTTGTCATCACCATATTTCCATTGTTTACTAGCAACACCTATAAATCTATGTGTATCACCGTATTTAGAATAAGATAATACATCTGCATTTGCATCACCTACTACAGGATTAAAAGCAAAAGCATCGCCAGTAATTTCAGCTTCAATTGAATTAACATCTTTTGAATCTAAATAACTGTATGCGAAACTTGTATATAAACCGTTTTCAAAAGTCTTCTGAGCTTTAAAAGCTACATTGAATATACGTCCTTTGTCAGAGTTACTGAACACATAACCATTAGCTTGTGCTCCAAACCCTAATCCATCACCATTTACAAGTACATGATCATCTCCTGTATACACTGGTCTATTATCAACACCTGCTAATGTTCCAGATGGAGTTAGTAGACCCCAGTTTTGAACATGTGCACCATTTGTATCTTTAGAATAAGATACATCCGCAGTTAATACTAATCCATTGTCATACTTACGATCTACTCCTAAGTTAGTTCTCCATACTTGAGGGTATTGGTAATCTGGATCAACCATTTGGTGAAACCACCAGTTTGGATTTCCAATTTGGTTTCCTAACCAAACAAAAGGAATACGACCAGAGAATATACCTGAACCACCTCTTAATTGTAAAGTGTTATCGCTATTTACATCATAGTTAAATCCAATTCTAGGAGAGAATAACCATGAACTAGATGGCATTTGAGTATTATCTAATAATTGCACACCACCTGTATTAGGATTGACATAAGGAGTGTTTGGTGCGTAATCACCAGTTCCAGCTATAACTTCTCCTGCTTTTTCGTCAGTGTCAAAGTATAATGGTTTGTCAAATCTTAAACCATAAGTGAACTTGAAATCATCATTCACATCCCATTCATCTTGTATGTAAAATGCTAATTGACCAACATTTGTTTCAGCTAGAGACCATGTGTCAGCATCTGCAACTGCTTGAGCATTTGCTAAAGCTTCAGATAATAAACCGTTATTTCCGGCTGCAACAAAATCATCAACTGAAGCAAAAGCTCCAAACGCACCTACATAACCATTCGCATTTCCATACCCGTATGTACCTAAGTTAAATGAATTATCAAATTCAAACTTTTCGAAAGAGATACCAAACGTGTAAGTATGGTTGCCTTTTGTGTAAGTTAGATTATTTGAGAATTGAAAAACTTTTTGATCCAAAACATTATTTATTGAAAAAGGTTCATGACCTGCAATAATATAATTTGATCCTGCACCATCTTGTATAGTAATTGCTGGCATAGGACTAGACATTGGATTTCTAAAATCTTCAAAATGCGTATATCCTACCTGGAACTTGTTAGAAACCGCATCAGATATTGATGAGTTTAATTCTAACTGAACAGAATTCAATTTATTGTTAATTTGGTAACCAGAATTTTCGAATTGTAAAACAGAAGCATTAGGTCCTCTAAAACCTAAAGCTGTTGGGTGTGCTGGTTTATCTTTTGAAGCATCTAGCCAATTGTAAATAACTGCTAATTGATTCTTTTCATTGATATTCCAATCTAATTTAAAGATTCCTTTAGTTGACTCTGCTTTATGATTAAAACCTTCATAAGCTCCAGGATCATATCCTATTCCCAATAATGTATTCTGAACTAAGATTAAATCACTTTCATCAACTCTAGATTCATTGATCGCACCAGTACCTCTATTAGGTAACCAAGATTGACCTAGATCTTCTCTACTATCTTGCTCGAAATTTGTAAAGAAAAATAATTTATTCTTTATAATTGGACCACCTACACTAAAACCTCTTTGAGATTGTGATAAATTCGGCACAAAAATATCTTCACCATTAATTTTAGATCCAGTGAAAGATTCATTTCTACTAAAATTATAAACAGTTCCTTTTAATTCGTTAGAGCCACTTTTTGTAACAGCATTTACAGTTGCTCCAGTAAACCCAGACTGAGTAACATCATATGGAGCAGTAGATACTTGAATTTGATCAATCGCATCTAAAGATACTGGCTGAGAATCTGTTTGACCACCTGGAGTAGCAGCATCTAATCCAAAAGGATTGTTGAATATTGCTCCATCCAATGAAAAGTTGTTAAACTGATCATTACGTCCACCAAAAGAGCCATTACTAGCTGTTGGTTCAAGTCTTGTGAAATCTGCTGCTGATCTAGATATTGAAGGTAGGGTAGTTAGCTCTCTACGACCTATACTAGTTTCAGCTCCAGTTCTTCCTTTGCTAAATACACTTTTTGATGTATTCCCTTGAATAACAATAGCATCAAGAGCTCCCGAATCAGGAATAAGACTTAATGATACGTTTTCAGCCTGACCTAAATTCAGATATACATCTGAAAAAGCCTGATCTTTATATCCTACATAACTAACAGTAATTGTGTAAGGTCCACCCACTCTAAGGTTTACTAAATTAAATTTACCGTCAATGTTTGTAGCTGCACCATAAGTAGTCCCTGTAGGGTTGTGTACGGCTATAACATTAGCCCCAGGTAATTCGGAATTAGTTTCATCGGATACACTTCCTTTAATACCAGATGTTGTCACTTGTGAAAATGACATTGCACATGCAAGAAACATTAGCAAAAAAACGTTTGTTTTTTTCATTTTTAGTTAGTTTAGTTATTTGTTTTGAAATTTACTTAGGTAAATATAATTAAATTGATATATTTTTGAAAAAAATATGTTTTAATTTATTAACAAATTGTTTTAGTTATTAGTCGTAATTATTTATTTATTATTAAAAAATAAACATACAAACATAATCAGCAAATGATAAAGGCTATTTTATTTGATATGGATGGGGTTATAGTGGATAGCGAGCCACTTCATAAAAAAGCTTATTATAAAATGTTTAAGGATGTTGGAATTGAAGTTCCAGATACACTTTTTGAATCTTTTACTGGGCAGTCTACATTAAGAATCTGCCAGAAACTATGTTTAGATTTTAATTTAAAACAAGCGCCAGAAGATTTAGTGTCTCTTAAAAGGAAACATTTCAAATACATCTTTGCAAACGACGCTAATTTTCAACTAATTGATGGAGTATTAGATTTAATTATTGATTACACTAAAAATGGTTTAAAATTAGTATTGGCTTCTTCTGCTTCAATGGTGACTATTAATAATATTTTTAATAGATTTAAACTAGATCAATATTTTATAGCCAAACTTAGTGGTGCAGATTTGAAAGCTTCTAAACCTCATCCAGAAATTTTCATAAAAGCCGCTAATATTTCAGGATTTAAAAAAGAAGAATGCATAGTAATTGAAGACTCTACAAATGGGGTTGAAGCGGCTAGTGCAGCTGGTATATATTGTGTTGGTTTTGATAGTTTTCATTCGAAAAATCAAGATTATAGTAAAGCAGATTTAGTTGTAGATGATTTATGTCAAATATCTTTTAATATAATCGAAAATTTATTTCAAAATCTATCGAAATAATAATTACACAAAAATAAAATGAAACTAAAAAATTCAAATCCTGCTTTATTGATTGTAGATGTTCAAAAGGCTTTCCTGGAGAAAGACTACCCAGGGCTAAAACGAAATAATTTAGATGCAGAAAAAACATGTGGATTAATTTTGAATAAATGGAGAGAGCTTAAGTTTCCGGTTATTCATGTAAGGCATAGTTCTGTAAATCCTGACTCGAAATTGCATAAGTCTAAACCAGGGTTTTCTTTTAATGATTATGTATCACCAATTGATGGTGAGCATGTATTAACCAAAAGTGTTAATAGCGCTTTTATAGGCACAAATTTAGAGACTTTATTAAATGATCAAAATCTTAAAACCTTGGTAATAGTTGGTATGACTACAAATCACTGTATATCAACCACAGTTAGAATGTCTGGTAATTTAGGTTATGAAACTTATCTAATTTCTGACTCTACAGCGGCTTATAACACAATGGGTTTAGATGGTCAAATGATAGACTGTGAAACTATTTATAAGACTTCGTTAGCTAGTTTAAATGAAGAATTTACTACAATTATATCTTCTGAAGAATTACTAGATTTACTAGGGTAGTAATTTATAAAATTGATGCGCCCCAGTAAGTTATCATAGCCCAAATAACATACCTTAATACTTTTCCTATTAACATCCATACTGCAACTGATATATAATTTATTCTAAAAAAACCTAAACTTACAGCAATTGGATCTCCAATAACAGGCAGCCAACAAAAAAATGCTAATAGACTTCCCCATTTATCAATCTTAGTCTTAAAATGAAAGATTCTTTCTTTTTTTAATTTAAAATATTTTTCTAAAGTACTCCATTTGCCTAGTCTTCCCAAATAATAGCTGCTCAGTCCACCAAGCCAATTACCAACTGTTGCTACTATTAAGCTTACCCTAATATCGTAGCCATTAATGATTAAAAGGCTAAAAACAATTTCTGAACTAAAAGGTATTATAGTCGCCCCTAAAAAACTAGAAATAAATAGGCCTAAGTAACCCCATTCTACAAATGATTCCAATTAATGTTTATTGATATTGTTCATCTATTAAAAGTAAACAAAATCTTACTAATTATGAAAAGTTTTTATGTTCTATAAAATATTATTTAATGAATTTCTGTAATCTAATAATTTAATTTAATTAATAATACGAGATATGATGTTGTATCTTTGCAGAGGTTTAAAAATAAACACATATGAATTTTGACGATTTAGGACTAATGCCATCTTTATTAAAGGCAGTGAGAGAAAAGGGTTATGAAGTACCATCTCCTATTCAAGAAAAAGCAATTCCGTTAATATTAAAAGGAAGAGATATTTTAGCATCTGCTCAAACGGGTACTGGAAAAACTGCTGGTTTCACACTTCCTCTATTACAAAGGTTGTCTGCTAATGAGCCAAAAGGAAAAAGAAATATTAGAGCATTAATATTAACTCCTACTAGGGAACTTGCTGCTCAAATCTATGATAATGTATTAGAATACAGTACTCATATTAATTTACGTTCTACTGTTATTTTTGGTGGAGTAAATCAAAGACCTCAAGTTGCAACTCTGCGTCAAGGAGTTGATATTCTGATTGCAACACCAGGAAGATTACTTGATTTAGTTAATCAAAGAGTACTGTTCTTAGATAGTGTAGAAATTTTGGTTTTAGATGAGGCGGATAGAATGCTTGATATGGGATTTAAAAGAGATATAGATAAGATAATGAGTCTTATGCCAAGTAAAAGACAAAACTTACTATTCTCAGCAACCTTTTCAAAAGAGATTAAATTTCTTGCTAGAGACATATTAACAAATCCTGAAATGGTTGAAGCTTCTCCGGAAAACACTACTGTTGAGGCTATAGTTCAAAAAGCATACAGAGTTGATAAGAATAAAAAACCCGACTTAATCATCAAGCTAATCAAAGATGGAGGTTGGTCTCAAGTTTTGGTTTTTACAAGAACAAAGCATGGAGCAAATAATCTTTGCAAAAAAATGATAAAAGTAAATATACAAGCAGCAGCCATTCATGGTAACAAAAGCCAAGGAGCTAGAACAAAAGCATTGGCCGGTTTTAAAAATGGTACAGTTGAAGTTCTTGTTGCTACTGATATTGCTGCTAGAGGTTTAGATATACCATTATTACCACATGTTATTAACTTTGAACTCCCAAATATACCTGAAGATTATGTACATAGAATCGGAAGAACTGGTAGGGCAGGAGCTAAGGGTGAGGCTTTGTCACTAGTTTGTGGTGAGGAAAATACTTATTTAAGAGATATTGAAAAGTTGATCGGTAACAGAATAGAAATAACTACAGTTGAAGGTTTTGAACCTGACCCTAATTTTATACCTGCTGACAAAAATCAAAAATCAAGAACAAAACATAAACCAAGAAACCCTAATAAAGGATATCGTAAGAGAGATTCCAGAAGGTAGTTACGTTATTTATTTTTTAATTTCCCTTTTTTCTTGTATTTTATTTCTTTTCCTTCATCATAAATAATAACTAAATTCTTATTAGTATAAAATTCTAAATCAACCCCAAGGACATCTATTTTAAATCTATTTTTTGTGATAGGTGTGAGTCCAAAATCTAATTGAACTGTTCCTACCTCTATTTGCGCAACCAGTATGTTTTTTTTCAATTTAATTTTAAAATCATTCTTTTTGCGTTTGTAATTACCTTGCAATTGTATGAGGCTTTTATTAAAGATATTTAATTCAGAATATTTATTTTTATCTACATAATCTGTTTTAAAGGTATATGCTAAAACTTTAATTAACACATCATTTAAGTCTGTCCGAAAACCATTATTTAAATAGGTTATTGATATGCCATCATCTGGAAAGTAGCTTGTTGTAGATATGAATCCATCGATTCTTCCATTATGTCCATAACCTGATTTATTGAAAAAATCAATTTCAAAAAGTCCAAAACCATATTTAGAATCCTTTAAGTTATAGCTCATTAAATCTAACGATTGTTCACTTATTATTTTATGATTAGCTAAAAGATTGAAAAATTTATTGACATCATTGGCTGTAGAAACAACTCCTCCTGCACCAGAAGTAATTCTTAAATCAGTACTAGTAGCTTCTTGCCAGAAGTTGTCTGTTTTGTAATATGATTTTGCTATATCATTTCCCTGCTCATTTGAGCAACAATATGTTTGACTTAACTTAAATGGTTTGATTATTTTGTTTTCAAGAACTTTCTTGAATGTTTCTCCTTCAATTTTCTCAATAATTAATGATAGTAAGAAGTAATTTGAGTTTGAATACTCAAATTTCTTGTTTGGTTTGAACCTTCTTTTGTTCTCATTTATTTTATCTATTAATTCTATATTCGTTATAGGATTTTCCATCCAGGATTCATAATCCTTTATATCTGTAAAATTATATATACCACTTCTGTGAGTTAGTAATTGTTCTATGGTTATATGGTTAGATAACTTTATTTCTGGAAAATATTCTGATAGCTTGTCATTTAAATTCAGTTTATTCTCTTCTACTAATTGCATTATTAGAACAGCTGTAAAAGTTTTAGATATAGATCCAATTCTATATCTTGTTTTATTATTCGATAACACATCGTTTTTAATATCAGCAAAACCAGTACTTCTTGAGTATATTTCCTGGTTTTTTTTAAAAATAGATATGGTTCCCATATATTCGTTGTTAATAGCTAATGAATCGAATAAACTATCTATTTTTAGTTTATTTATATCATTTTCAACATTAGACATAGAATTCACTACATTCATGTTAATAATAAGCAGTAAAAGGTATGTTTTTTTCATAGTTTCAGTAAACAAGTTGCCTCTTTTATTTGGCATTAGTAAGTGATAATTTATAAAAAAGTAATTTACTAATTTGCCTTGTTTTTTGTATTTAATTATTAAGTAAGTATTATAAATATTATTATTAAATTTTTAACTATCAGTAAATAATGAAAGACTATTTTTTAAATTATCCAGAAAAAAAAATAATTTCAAATTCTACAACTGAAATTTTAGAAAATAATAATTCAATTAATTTTCATAAAGGCCTAGAGAATTACAACTGCTCACCACTAGTAAATTTAAAGTCATTTGCTAAGGAATTAAATATCAATAATTTATTTGTAAAAGATGAAAGTGACAGATTTGGTTTAAATGCCTTTAAGGTTTTAGGTGCTTCTTATGCTGTTGAAAAAATTTTGATTGATGAACCAAATATTCCTGTATTTTGTACAGCTACTGATGGTAATCATGGTAAAGCACTAGCTTGGACTGCAAAGCAAAACAACAAAGAATGTGTTGTTTATGTACCTAGAAACACAACAGACTTAAGAATTAAAGCAATATCAAAATTGGGAGCGAAAGTTTATAAACTTGATAAAAATTATGAAGACACTTGTGATTATGCAAGAGAGATAAGCTTAAAAAATAATTGGAAATTGATACAAGACACTTCTTGGGACGGCTATGAATACATTCCTTCTTTGATTATGTCAGGTTATTTAACACATTTTAATGAACTGGAAAGTCAATTAGTATTAAATTATAAAAATAAAATTGATATAATATTCTTACAATGTGGAGTTGGTAGTTGGGCAGCATCATGCATATGGTATTTTTTAAATAAATACAAAGTCAATAGACCGAAAATTGTTATTGTTGAGCCGACGGAATCAGCTGGTGTTTTTGAATCATTTGAAAAGGGAGCTAGAATAACTCCAAAAGGAAATTTTAATACTATAATGGCTGGGTTAAACTGTGGAATTCCCTCAAAAAATGCTTGGGATATAATTAAAAGTGGTTGTGATGCATCCATAATAATCAGTGATGATTATGTAATAAAAGCTACAAGGGAATATTACTATCCAAGAGATAATGATCCAAGAATTATTTCAGGAGAATCTGGTGCTGCAGGATTAGGAGGTTTATTAAAAAGTATATCTGACCCAGCTTTTGATAAATTAAGAAAACATATTAATTTAAATCCGAAATCAAATGTACTGCTTTTTAACACTGAAGGAGCTACAGATATAAATGATTTTAATGAAATTATAAAATAAAAAA
>TARA_B110000503_G_scaffold24161_2_pt1 | contig 22744 bp, 24 predicted proteins | sample TARA_B110000503 | Tara Oceans TARA_B110000503 (sample SAMEA4397472) | marine metagenome | biome: Polar Biome; feature: [SRF] surface water layer (ENVO:00010504); material: water (ENVO:00002006), including particulate matter (ENVO:01000060) such as... | depth 5 m | reverse complement strand
TGAGGCCACGGCTATCCTCGTAGGCGACGGCCTCCAGGCTAGAGCGTTCGAATTGCTCGCAGATGCACCCGGCCTTAGCGCCGAGCAGCGTATCTCGATGGTGAAAGTGCTGGCGCGGGCGGTCGGACCGGCCGGTATGGTCGGCGGCCAGTTCATCGACATCCAGGCGACCAATTGCGATATGACGCTGGTGCAGCTGCAGGCCATGCATTCCCTGAAAACCGGGGCGCTGATCCGCGCTTCCCTCGCCGTTGGGGGCATCGCCGCAGGCGCCAGTGAGCAACAACTGGCGGCGCTGGACGAATACGGCACCCACATCGGGCTCGCCTTTCAGGTAGTCGACGACATTCTGGATGTCGAGGGGGATACGGCAACACTGGGGAAAACACAGGGCAAGGATAACGAGGCCAACAAGCCGACCTATGTCAAACTGCTTGGCCTGGAAGGCGCCAAGGCAGAGGCGCTGCGGTTGCTGGCGGAGGCACTTAACGCACTGAGAGATTTTGGCGAATCTGCGGATTTATTGCGCGATCTGGCGCGGTATATTGTCGAGCGTGATCGCTGATCAGGCCCGACTATGCCCCGGGTGGACTTGGCGATTTAACCCAGCCCTAACTGCCAGTCTCAAACATATGCCCGAGCTTGCCCGCCTTGGTCCGCAGGTACTTCTCATTGTGCGGATTGCTTCCTGTGTGCAGTGCAATGCGCTCAACCACGTCCACACCCTGCTGTTGCAGCGCAGCCACTTTACGCGGATTATTGGTCATCAATCGTACTGCTTTCAGGCCGAGGTGTTGGATCATCGGCTTCAGCATGCTGTAGTCGCGCATATCGGCGCCAAAGCCCAGCTGTTCGTTGGCCTCTACCGTGTCGGCACCGGCGTCTTGCAACTTATAGGCCTTGATTTTGTTGAGCAGGCCGATGCCCCGGCCTTCCTGTCGCAGGTAGAACAGAACCCCCCTGCCCTCCCTTGAAATGGCTTCAAGGGCAGCCTGCAGCTGGCTGCCACAATCACAGCGTATACTAAATAAGGCATCGCCGGTCAGGCATTCGGAATGCACGCGAGCCAATACTGCCGGACCATCGGCAATATTGCCCATGGTCAGAACGACATGTTCTTTATTAAATTCTGTATCCTCAAAACCGTGAATATCAAACTCACCCCAGGCAGTGGGAAGGCGGGAGGATTCTATGAAACTTACAGCCACGCTGGACATCCGTCAGAAAAGGGGGAGTATTCTACCAGTAATCTGCAATTGAGGGGGGAGCAATGACTACTGGCTTCGAGACAGTGACAGGATACCGTTATGCTCCTGCAATTTAACGTGCCGCAGGTAACTCATGCCGAGTAAAATTGTAGCCGGATACGCGCCATCAACCACCATCGCAGGCACGTTGTTCACCTCGATTTCCCCCACTATCACAGATTCCAGCGTAATCGCGTGGGCAGCAGTCCTGCCGCTGGCCGTCTCCACTATCGAGGGCTGGCCGGCACTATAATCTATATTCATGGCCTTGGCCCGGTTCGAGCTGATGGCAACCATATTGGCGCCGGTATCCACCAGCACCAGGGCGTTGAGCCCATTGATCGTGGCATTAGTCTGATACTGCATCGCGGCGTCCCGTGCGATGGTAACGACCTGCTCCGGACGTGCCTGGTAAGCTGTGCCGACGCGCCGGGAGAGGCCCAGGGTCTCTGTTCGCCCGTCGATTTCCACTGTGGCGGTGGTGGGTTGCGTCGCCACCAGGGTGACGCCCTCGACTGACCCCCCCACCCGCAATGTCTGGCGTTTACCCTTTATCATCAGCACCGCGGTGTCACCCAATAGGGCCTCCACCTCGACAGCGATTTGCTCAGCACCGGCCTGGCGCGCCGCAATTAGCACGCAAATACCCAGTAGAATTGCCGCCGGCTTTATCGACATAAATCACCTCCGTACCGCTTCACAGCAGCCACAACGCAAAGTGCAAGACGATACAGGCCATTACGCCAGCCAGCACATCATCAATCATGATGCCAAATCCACCACCGACCTTGCGGTCAAGCACGCTGATCGGCCAGGGCTTGAAGATATCAAACACCCGAAAAACCACAAACCCCGCGAGCATCCAAGCCCAATCCAGCGGCACCGCCCACATCGTAATCCAGTATCCGACGAACTCGTCCCAAACGATACCCGGGTGGTCGTGAACCTCCAAGTGCCGACTGGCCGCGCCGCAAATCCAGACGCCCACCACCGCGGCCAGTAGCACGACCACGGTGTAGTGCAACAGGCTCCACTGCGCAATCAGAAAATACAGCGGGATCGCCACCAGTGTGCCTGCGGTGCCGGGCCCCTTCGGAGCCAGCCCACTACCAAAACCGAAAGCCAGAAACTCCACCGGGTGGCGCCGGAAATTGGGAGCGGGGTGAGACTTGGGGCGGCTCGCGGTCGGTGAAGGCATAGTCATTCCCGGGTTAGTTCATCACACTTGAGGGTGCGCGCGGCGCTTACTGGTCGCTAAAATGTTGGTATCCAGCAGACGCATCAATCACCAGCCCACAGTCTACGCCCGCGCCGGCTTCCACCCGGCCGATCAGCGTAGTATTCGGCGGCGGCGGCGCTCCGGGCGGCAGGCAGAAACACAGCTCATAGTCATCGCCCCCGGTCAGCGCCCACAGCACAATAGTCTCCCGATTCTCGTGCGAGCACAATGCAGGTGACAGCGGCAAACGATCGGGATCAATGCAGATTTTGACACCGCTGGCCGCCGCGATGTGCGCGGCATCCGCCAGCAGGCCATCGGAAATATCGATGGCAGCAGTAGCCTTGCCCAACAGTTGCAGGCCCAGATCAATACGGGCTTGCGGGCGATTGAAGCGCTCCAGCAAATATTCGGCATGATCCGCACTCGGCCGCCACTCTTGCGTCATAAACGCCAGGGCACCGGCCGCATCACCCAGCGTACCCGATACGTAAACCTCGTCGCCTACATTAGCGCCCTCGCGCAACAGCGCCTGGTCTATGGGTAGCGCGCCCAGCACCTGCACGGAAATTGAAAGCGGGCCACGCGTGGTATCACCGCCGACCAAGGGCAAGCTGTACTGTGACACCGCCGCCGCCAGCCCCTCGCTGAACGCGTGCAACCAGAGTTCGTCTGCTACTGGCAACGTGAGCGCCACCGTCATACCCAGCGGCCGCGCGCCCATGGCGGCGAGATCACTGACGGCCGTGGATACGGCGCGAAAACCAATATCTTCAGGGAAAGTGTCGGCGGGGAAGTGCACGCCTTCCACCATGGTATCAACCGAGGTGGCGAGGCGTTCGCCAGGTTGCAGGCGCAAGATAGCGCAATCATCGCCGACCGAGAGGTCCACTGCAGCGCCGCCACCGAGGTGGGAAAAATAGCGGTAAATCAGCGAAAACTCAGCAACTGGCATCAGGATGCCGCGTCGATCTCAACCTTGCGCAATTGCCGTGCGGCTTTGTCCAGCACACCGTTGACGTACTTGTGGCTGTCGGTGGCGCCGAACTTTTTCGCCAGCGCTACCTCTTCATTGATAACCACTTTGTACGGCACATCAATGCGACTCGTCAGCTCGTACATACCCATGCGCAACAGTGTGCGCTCGATGGGACCGAGATCATTTAACTTGCGGTCCAGTAGCGGCTCCATCGCGGTATCGAGTTCATCGACGCAGCCCGGAATATCGTGCAACAGCGCCTGGAAGTACTCCAGATCGACATGGGCAAAATCGTAGTCGGCACGAAACTCAGCCTCGATATCGCTCACTGCTGCGCCGGCCATATGCCACTGATACAGCGCTTGCATTGCGTAGTGCCGAGCTTTGCGTCGCTCGGCGGCGAGTGTATTGTGCGCGGGTTTATTCATTCAGCTCAGCTTACCCATAAGGCTAACCATCTCCAGTGCAGACATAGCGGCCTCTTCACCCTTATTACCCGCTTTGGTGCCGGAACGCTCAATGGCCTGTTCGATAGAATCCACCATCAGCACGCCAAAGGACACGGGCACGCCGTAGTCCATACTCACCATCGCGATGCCCTTGGTACATTCACCGGCGACGTATTCAAAATGTGGCGTACCGCCGCGGATCACCGCGCCCAGGGCGATGATGGCATCGACATTGCCGGCGGCAGCAATTCTCTTGCATACCAGTGGTATCTCGAAGGCGCCGGGCGCACGCACGATGGTGATCTGCTTGTCGGTGACGCCGTGACGGCGCAGGGTGTCGATAGCGCCCTGCAATAAATGTTCTACCACAAAGCTGTTCCAGCGACCCACGACAATACTGTAATTGCCTTTGCCGCCAGTGAATGTGCCTTCTATGATCTTGATGTCACTCATGTCCTTGTCCTTCTATTGTCCGGGGTCCACAAAATCCAGTACTTCCAAGTCAAAACCGGAAATGGCATTGTACTTTATAGGTGCGCCCATCAGGCGAATTTTTCCGACGCCCAGATCCTGCAAGATCTGGGAGCCCAGGCCCACAGTAGTATAGGTGTCGGGCAGTACGCTCGGCCCGGCGTTGGGCTCGCCCAGCGCCATATCGATACTGGCCAGCAATTGCTCCGGCCGTTCGGCTTGCGCCAGCAACACGACCACGCCGCGCCCGCTGTCCGCCACGGCCTGCAGACACTTACCCAGGCTCCAGGTCGGCCGGTCTGACAATTTACTGGTCACCAGATCGCGCATCACAGACTGCACATGCACCCGTACCAGCGTGGGTTCACTGGCCAGAATTTCACCCCGCGACAGGGCCATATGCACATCACCAGCCGTCTGGTCGCGATACACCGTCAGCTGAAACTCGCCGTGGGCGGTGTTAATGGTGCCTTCTCGGATACGGCGGATGGTGCGCTCATTCACCATGCGGAAGTGAATAAGATCGGCCACAGAGCCAATTTTCAAATCGTGCTGCGCGGCAAACTCCCGCAGTGCCTGGCCATCGGCCAACTCGCCTACCGGTGTCAGGATATCGGTAATCACAGCGGCGGGCAGCAAACCGGCCAGCCGCGCATAATCGGAGGCCGCCTCGGTGTGACCGGCGCGCATCAGCACACCACCCGGCCTGGCCGTCAACGGGAAGATATGTCCCGGTTGGACGATATCCACAGGCCGCGCGTGCGGTGCCACTGCCACCTGCACCGTGCGCGCACGATCCGCTGCGGAGATGCCCGTATCAATACCGACGGAGGCTTCTATCGAGAGCGTGAAATTAGCCTTCTCTCCCTGGGCATCCTCCACCATTGGCGGCAGGTTCAGCTGCTGACAACGCTCCTCGGTCAAAGCCAGACAAATAAGCCCGCGCGCCTGACGCGCCATAAAGTTCACGTGCTGGGCCTCGCAGTGTTCGCCGGCCACCATCACCACACCTTCATTGTTACTGTCGGCATCGTCATCGATCAGCACCACCATTCGACCCTGACGAATTTCGCTGATCAGTTCATCTACGCTATTCAATTCCATACTCATTGTTTCCCGGGGCCCTCTGACAGGCTGCCCAAAAAGCCGTTTTCGGCAAGCGTATCCAGCGACAAGCTGCCGGTTGTGCCGACGGCTGCCGCATCGCCCTGTATCAGTCGCTCCAGATAGCGGGCGATCACATCCACCTCCAGATTGACCCGACTGCCGGGTCGATAGTGGCCGAAAATAGTCTCCGCAATAGTTTGGGGAATAATGTTCAGATCAAATTCCGCTCCATTCACCGCATTGACCGTGAGGCTGATACCATCGACACAGATACTGCCCTTGTGAGCGATGTAGCGAGCCAGCGCAGCGGGTGCGCGCACCACCACACGAATAGAGCGCGCATCCTCGGTCAGACTGACGACTTCGCCAACACCATCCACGTGTCCGCTGACAATATGCCCGCCCAGCCGGCTCTGCGGGGTCAGCGATTTTTCCAGATTGACCTGCGATCCGGTCTTCAACCCGCCCAACGTAGTGAAATTAAGGGATTCAATGGAGACATCCGCCCAGTAGCCATCACCCGGCAAATCGGTCACCGTGAGGCACACGCCATTGGTACACAGGCTGTCGCCGATGATCACGTCATCCAGTGGCAGCTTGCCGGTATGGATACGCAGGCGCAGATCACCGCCACGCCTCTGTATAGCCGCCACGACGCCGACGGCCTGAATAATTCCTGTGAACATAGTGCCCTCTCGCTAACTCCGATATACCTGAAAACGTGCGTGTCTATTGCGGGATGACGGTAAAACGCCAATCTGTCCCAACTTTACGCACATCAGCCCAATTAAGCTGAACCTTGTCCGCCATGTACTCCAGCGGTAATTCCAGCAAAGGACGCGCCCGATCGCCCAACAGAACGGGCGCCGTGTACACGATCAATTCATCCAACAAGCCCGCCTGTAAAAGCGCGCCCACCACGTGGGGGCCAGATTCTACCAGAATTTCATTGCATTGCTGCGCTGCCAGATAATCCATCAATCCGGCAAGATCCAACCCGACATCATCGCGGCGCAGCGCGAGGCACTCAGTGGCGGAAGTGAGGATCAATGGCGGCACGGTCACGGTCTCGTCATGGCACAACAGCGTGGGAGCGAAGCCATCCAGCACCTTCGCTTGCGACGGTGTGCGCAACCTGGAGTCCAGCACCACCCTCAGCGGCTGACGGCTGGCGGCTAATTGCGCTGCCTCAGCAGGAAGCCCCAACTCGGATGTTCGTACCGTGAGCGAACAATCATCTGCCAGTACCGTGCCGACCCCGGTGACAATGGCGCAACTCATCGCACGCAAGCGCTGCACATCCTGTCGCGCCGCCGGACCGGTAATCCACTGGCTCTCACCAGACGCCATCGCGGTGCGCCCATCCAGCGACATCGCCATCTTGGCCCGCACACGCCCTCGGCCCCGTGTCATACGGGCAATGTAGCCAGGCATCACATCGCGCGCCTCGCGCTCCAGCAAGCCACACTCCACGGCAATACCCACAGCGCGTAACTTTGCAAGGCCCTGTCCCGATACCAGCGGATTGGGATCATTCAGTGCGACAACCACGCGCGCCACCCCCGCACTCACCAGTGCGTCGGCACAGGGCCCGGTTCTACCCTGATGGCTGCAGGGCTCCAGCGTCACATAGGCGGTAGCGCCCTTGGCATCGCCCGCGGCGTGCAGCGCTTCAATCTCAGCGTGGTTGCCACCGGCGGGACAGGTAAATCCCTCACCGATCACCTGACCGTCGCGCACCAGCACGCAACCCACGTGGGGATTGGGCATCGCAGAATATTGGCCGTGCCGCGCCAACTGCAGCGCGCGGGCCATCATTTTGGTATCAAAGGTATCCATGGGCGTAAAAAAACCAGGTTACTCGGACTTCGGCTCGGCTTGCAGTCGTTCTATTTCATCACGAAACTCGGCAATATCCTGGAAGCTGCGGTAGACAGAGGCAAATCGCACATAGGCAACCTGATCCAGATTTTTCAACGCGGTCATCACCAGCTCTCCGACCACCAGCGATTGTACCTCGCGCTCCCCAGTAGCCCGCAGCGCGTGTTTGATTTGAATGATATTAGCCTCTATGTCTTCAACCGAAACCGGGCGTTTCTCCAATGCGCGCAACAGGCCAGCGCGCAATTTCTCTTCATCAAAGGGTTCTCGATTGCCGTTCTGCTTGATCACCCTCGGCATCACCAGCTCAGCTATCTCGTAGGTAGTAAAGCGTTCGGCGCAGCTCAGGCACTCTCTGCGACGGCGCACTTGATCGCCTTCGGCCACCAACCTGGAGTCGATAACTTTAGTGTCTTCGGCGGCGCAAAACGGGCAGTGCATAAGCGTATCTCAGGAATCTAAGTGACTGAAGATTAACATATTTCCGGGGCTTTACGCTTTACTCATTTGGGGTACGGGGTTTTGGAGACCGTTACTTTTGATTTCGTGCCAGAGTTCCGTGAGTGTAGGATTGTTGGTCGTGTGCATTGAAGCCGCGTGCGTGGGGTTTGGCAGCCGAATTGGGGGAATGCGCTGTGGCCTTTTTCAGGTGCCCCGACCGGCATCGGCCGGGGTCTAACGTGAGAATTAGCCCGTTAGTTCAGACCGATCAACCGTAAACAGGAAACCGCTTACAGATCTCGAGCACTTTGCCCTTAACATCCGCAATTACAGCGTCCGACGTGCCATTCTCCAGCGATTCCAGCACATCACACATCCAGCCGGTCAGCTCGACGGTTTCCGCCTCACCAAACCCGCGGGTAGTAATCGCCGGAGTACCAACACGCAACCCGGAAGTGATAAAGGGCGAGCGCGGATCATTCGGCACCGCATTCTTGTTGACCGTGATATTCGCTTCGCCGAGTGCTGCATCGGCATCTTTACCGGTGTAGGGCTTACCGATCAGGTCGACCAGCATCAGGTGATTCTCAGTGCCACCGGAAACGATCTTGATACCACGTTTGATAAACTCCGCGGCCATTGCCTTGGCGTTTTTCACCACCTGCTTCTGGTACGTCACAAACTCAGGGCTCGCCGCTTCCTTGAAGCTTACGGCCTTAGCGGCGATTACGTGCATCAGCGGGCCGCCCTGGCCGCCGGGGAATACGGCAGAGTTAAATTTCTTTTCCAGCTCTTCATTAGCCTTGGCCAAAATAATGCCGCCGCGCGGGCCACGCAAAGTCTTGTGGGTGGTAGAGGTCACTACGTCCGCGTAGGGCACGGGATTAGGATAGATACCAGCGGCGATCAAACCGGACACATGGGCCATATCGACCATCAGGTAGGCGCCCACTTTGTCGGCAATCTCACGAAAACGCGCCCAATCCATGATTTGCGAGTAGGCGGAGAAACCGGCGACGATCATTTTGGGTTTGTGTTCCAGCGCCAGTGCTTCTACCTGGTCGTAGTCGACCTCGCCGGTGGCGGCGTTCAGGCCGTACTGTATGGCATTGTAGATTTTGCCAGAGAAGCTGGGCTTGGCACCGTGGGTCAGGTGCCCGCCATCGGCCAGACTCATGCCCAAGACGGTATCGCCGGGGTTGCACAAGGCCAGGTAGACAGCGGAATTGGCCTGCGAGCCCGAGTGGGGCTGGACGTTGGCGTAGTCAGCACCGAACAGGGCTTTGACACGCTCGATGGCCAGTGTCTCGACCTTGTCGACGTACTCGCAACCGCCATAGTAGCGTTTGCCGGGGTAGCCTTCGGCGTATTTGTTGGTGAGTACCGTGCCCTGAGCCTTTATCACGCGCGGGCTAGTGTAGTTTTCCGAGGCAATCAGCTCGATGTGCTCTTCCTGGCGACGCTCTTCTTCGCCAATAGCAGCAAAGATCTCATCGTCAAACCCTTCAATGGTCATGTTGTTGTCAAACATGCTGGCCCCCTAATCAATAATGGGGCGATCACAGGTGTGCCCCGGAAAGTGGGGCATTCTACCCTAAAACGACCTCTACAAAAAAGAACGAGATGTGAATTCTCTCGGCTTTATTCTCAGAGCAAAGCAACCCCGTGTCGCCCCTGCACTCGATCACACACAAGCGTTCGGACTATTTTGGCAACAAGGCCTTTCCTTTCGAAATCCAGAAAGCGCACAGCGAGCGGAGTATCATGGCAGTAAGCGAGGTGGATATCTCCGACAACAATTTAGTCGCATAGTGGACTCCTAACATTAGAGTGCCGCGTCGGCGCTTTCAGCAGCGACCGTTTCCCGCTGATCACAGGCCTTTTTCCCGCATAACTTTCTGCTAGAATCGACACCGTCTTGAATTGAGCAGAGCACATTTTCCATGGCGCAATACGTCTACACTATGAATCGGGTTGGCAAGGTCGTGCCGCCCAAGAAAACCATCTTGCAGGATATCTCCCTGTCGTTCTTCCCCGGCGCCAAAATCGGTGTGCTGGGCCTGAACGGCTCCGGTAAATCTACCCTGCTGCGCATCATGGCGGGCATTGACTCCGATATTCTCGGTGAGGCCCGCCCGCAGCCCGGCATCAAGATTGGTTACCTGCCACAGGAACCTCAACTCAATTCCGACAAGGATGTGCGCGGCAACGTAGAAGAAGGCGTGCAAGAGGCGATTGATGCACTGGCGGCATTGGAGAAAGTGTACGCCGACTACGCAGAGCCGGATGCGGATTTTGACGCGCTGGCCAAGAAACAGGCGCGGCTGGAAGACATCATTCAGGCGACGGACGCACACAATATCGAACACAAGCTGGAGGTCGCCGCCGATGCGCTACGCCTGCCGCCTTGGGATGCGAATGTAGACACACTGTCCGGCGGCGAGAAGCGTCGGGTGGCGCTGTGTCGGCTGTTGCTGTCCAGTCCGGATATGTTACTACTGGACGAGCCCACCAACCACCTCGACGCAGAGAGTGTGGCGTGGCTGGAGCGCTTCCTGCACGATTTCCCGGGGACGGTAGTGGCGATCACGCACGACCGGTATTTCCTCGACAATGCGGCGGGCTGGATTCTGGAGCTGGATCGCGGCCGCGGCATTCCCTACGAGGGCAACTACTCGGACTGGCTAGATGCCAAGGAGCAGCGGCTGGCCTCAGAGAAACGCCAGGAAGCGTCGCACCAAAAATCGATCAAGTCGGAACTGGAGTGGGTGCGCAGCAATCCCAAGGGTCGACAAGCCAAGAGTAAAGCGCGGCTGCAGCGCTTTGAGGAATTACAGTCGCAGGAATTCCAGAGCCGTAATGAAACCAACGAGATCTACATCCCGCCCGGCCCGCGTCTTGGCGACAAAGTCATCGACGTTACCAATCTCTCCAAGAGTTTCGATGACCGCCTGTTATTCGATAACGTCAGCTTCACCGTACCCAAGGGCAGCATCGTAGGCATTATCGGCGCCAACGGCATGGGTAAATCCACACTGTTCAAAATTCTGATGGATACGGAGAAGCCCGACGGTGGCGACGTCACCGTGGGTGAAACGGTGCAACTGGGGTATGTGGATCAGTCGCGCGATGATCTGGACGGCGCCAAGACGGTATGGGAAGAACTGTCCGATGGGCTGGACATCATCCGCATCGGCAACTACGAAGTACCGTCACGCTCTTACGTGGGGCGCTTCAACTTCAAGGGCTCCGACCAGCAAAAGTATGTGAAGGACTTGTCCGGCGGCGAGCGCAACCGACTGCACCTGGCCAAACTGCTGAAACAGGGCGCCAACGTGTTATTGCTGGATGAGCCGACCAACGATCTGGATGTAGAGACGCTGCGTGCGCTGGAAGAGGCCCTGCTCACGTTCCCGGGCGCAGCCATGGTGATCTCGCACGATCGCTGGTTCCTCGATCGTATCGCCACCCATATCCTCGCCTACGAAGACGATGGCGGCGTGGTGTTCCACGAGGGCAACTTCAGCGATTACGAAGAAGACCGCAAGGCGCGCCTCGGCGCAGCCGCAGACCAACCACAGCGCCTCAAATACCGCAAGCTCAAATAGCTTTAACAGGGTCGCTTACGCGCCTGTCAATATGCGCCGTCAATCTCGCATTCGCACGCAGGCGGCGCTATTATTAGCCTTGGAACTGAGTCACAAGAGCCATGACATGACCGAACATTCTGTTGAGAAACGTCGCTATACCCGCGTTGAGCTGGCGCTGCCTGTGGAAGTGCGCCAGGGCGGCAGTGTATGGCGCCAGAGTCTTATCGATATCTCTCTGACGGGCATCGCTACCGACCAACCGGATGTATGGAACGCGCAGTACAACGAGCCCTTTACCCTGATCATCAAACTGGATGCAGGCAGCACCCTGGAACTACACGCCTATCTACAACATGTGGAGGCGGACCGCCTGGGTTTTGTGGTACAACATGTAGACCGGGAGAATATGGAGCCGCTGTTGGAAGTGTTGCAAGCCCATATGGATATGGAAACACTGGAACAAGAACTCCACCAGCTGGATACCTAGACGCCGGTCGGACCTAATCCAGCGCAGCCAACGCATCGGCCAGCTTCGCCACGGCCGTTACCTGCATCCCCTTGATCTGCCCTTTGGGCGCATTGCCCTTGGGCACAATGGCCCGTGTGAAACCGTGCTTGGCGGCCTCTGCGAGACGGCCCTGCCCGTTCGGCACCGAGCGAATCTCACCGGATAATCCAACCTCGCCAAACACCACTAGATCGCGCGGCAGGATTTTGTCGCGGTAGCTGGATACAATCGCCAGCAATAGCGCCAGGTCCGCACTGGTTTCCAATACCTTGACCCCGCCCACCACATTGGCGAACACATCCTGATCACCCACCTGCATACCACCGTGACGATGCAATACCGCCAGTAACATGGCCAGTCGGTTTTGCTCAAGGCCCACCGCAACCCGGCGCGGATTACCCAGTTGACTGTCGTCCACCAGCGCCTGAATTTCGACCAGCAGCGGACGCGTCCCCTCCCACACTACCATCACCACACTGCCAGAGGCGGGTTCGCTGCTCCGGTCGAGAAAAATCGCGGAGGGGTTTTTGACCTCACGCATACCCTGCTCCGTCATCGCGAAAATACCCAACTCGTTCACCGCACCGAAGCGGTTCTTTTGCCCACGCAGCGTCCGAAAGCGCGCATCGTCGCTGCCCTCCAACAGGATAGAGCAGTCGATCATATGTTCCAGCACCTTGGGACCAGCCAGAGAGCCGTCTTTGGTAACGTGGCCGACCAGCAGCAGTACGGTACCAGTCTGCTTGGCGTAGCGGATGAGGTAGGCGGCACACTCACGCACCTGGGAGACACTGCCCGGGGCCGAGGCGATTTCATCCGTATGCACCACCTGGATGGAGTCCACTACCAACACTCTGGGTTTGAGCTTCTGTGCGGAGGCCACAATCGCCTCGACGTTGGTTTCAGACATCAGCAGCAGTTTATCCGTGGGTAACTGCAGGCGCTCGGCACGCATGGCGACCTGCTGCAATGACTCCTCTCCGGTAATGTACAGTGCATCCATGATGCGGGCCAGATGACACATGGTCTGCAGCAACAGCGTGCTTTTACCGGCGCCGGGATAGCCCCCCACCAGAATGGCAGAACCGGGCACCAGGCCGCCACCCAATACGCGATCGAACTCTTCGGTACCGGAGGAAAAACGGGGCAAGTCCTGCAAATCGATGTCTTTGAGCACCCGGGCCGTTTCCAGTACCCCGGCAAAACCTGCGCGTTTGCCACTGACAGATGAGCCAGCGCCGGCACGACCTGAGCCTTTTTCTGGACCCAGCTTAATTTCAGACAGTGTATTCCAGGCCTGGCAGTCGTTACACTGGCCCTGCCACTTTACATAATCCGAGCCGCAGTCAGTACAGACGAACGCAGTTTTTTGTTTAGCCATTTGAATTCCAGCGGATTAACCGCATTCCCTGTTTATCTAGCGCGCGTGGCTTCCGCGAATGCGGTATCCTACCAAACTTGCGACACGATACCGGTACCACAATGTCAGATTTCTCCCTCATCCCCGAGCGCCAACTGTTGTTTTCACCGGTGCTGGCGGCGACTATTGGCCTGGAGGAGGCCATTTTGTTGCAACACCTGCAGCAAGTATTTGAGCACCACAGCCCACAGCTGCGCAATGGCTATTCGTGGTTCAGTATCGAGCGCGCTTTCCTATTGCGCACACTGCCCTTCTGGACTGTCGAGGAACTGCACCGCATCAGCCGCGCCCTCGTGGACAAAGGCATATTGTTGATCGACACCCCGCCGCTGCTGACCTCGGAGCAGTTGACGTTTGCCGTGAACGAACCAGCTGCAAGCAGCAAACCGGCTGCGCCGGCTAGTTCGCCCCCACCCACAGCACTGCTCACCAGGCGCAGCGCCAGCCTGTTACCCATGCACTGGTCGCCCAGCGAGGATCTGCTGCAACTACTGGCGCTGAACCACACCATACCGCGCGAGTTCGCACTGGACCAATTGGAAGATTTCATCTTTTACTGGCGCGAGCGCGGCGAAGCTAGCCAGGCCTGGGAGAATAAGTTCCGCCAGCACGTGGTCGCCATCTGGCGGCGCCAGCAGCAGCATCAGGCGGAGGCCTTCCGGGTACCAGTCGCCACCACACTCGATAACAACTGGCGCCCCAGTGCCGACGCTATGGATATTATGGTGCGCGGGGAGATAGCACGCGATTTTATCGAGGATTCCATTCCCGAGTTCATCTTGTACTGGCGCGAGCGCGACCCCACCCCGAAACAGTTCAAGGAGTTCAATTCGAAGTTTATCCAGCACATTCGCATCCAGTGGGCCAAATACAGTTCCAGCCTGGAACACAGCACTGAGCCCAAGCGCATCAGCGAGCAGTGGCTGCCAAATGAGGACGTGTATGATATCTTGCGTCTGTCACACATCGACACCGAATTTGCCCGCTCACTGTTGCCAGAGTTCATCGTATACTGGCGCGACAGTAATCAGGCACAGACGTCCTGGAACAGTAAATTCATACAGCACGCGAAGTACCACTGGGCAAAACGCCACCAGATCGAACACGCGGGACACAGTCATGCCGGACAGCAGAGAACTAGTACAACGGGTCGCACGAGAGATCGCAGCCTCGAACAAGACCTCAACGACACGTCATGGGCAGAGTGAAACGAGACGCAAGCCGGCGACCGAGGCGCATGTAGAAGCACTCAACCAGGTCTTCGCGCTATTCCGTCTGAACTATCACAATCAGTATTACGCGGCCTACCCCGGGGCAGACCAACTCAATCAAATCAAGAAGCTGTGGCTGGAGTCCCTGTCGGACTATCCGATCGAACATATTCTCAAGGGCGCCAGACACGCCATCGAGCATAGTGAGTACTTACCTACGCTCAATCGTATGTTGGAGTGCTGTCAGCAGGGCCTGGCCGAACTGGGGCTGCCATCCCCGCACGATGCCTACTTAGAAGCCTGTCGCGCAGCGTCCCCCAAATCCGCACAGACCTGGAGCCACCCCGCCGTCTATCTGGCCGGTAGAGACAGTGACTGGTTCTTTCTGGCCAACAACACCGAGCGTACCAGTTGGCCGGCATACAAAGCGCACTACGACCACTACTGCGCGCGCGTACTGCGCGGGGAATCACTGGATGTACCGGAACCTGCCGCGCTGGAAAAACATGTGGCGGAACCACTGGCGCGCGAAGAACAGCTCGCACGCTTGCAACAACTGCGACAACAGACCGGACTGTAGAAGAAAAGTACTGACGCTTAAGCGCTATACTCAGCGTCAAAGCAAGTGTTGCCTGGCTAAGCCAGCCTCAACGTTCGTCGTACACGCCGCGCGCGAGATTCTCGAAGCGGGTGTACTGGCCAATGAAAGCCAGGCGGCAACTGCCGATGGGGCCGTTACGCTGCTTGCCAATGATGATTTCAGCCACGCCTTTGTCCTCCGACTCCTCGTTGTACACCTCATCCCGGTAGATAAACATGATGAGATCCGCATCCTGCTCGATCGCTCCCGATTCTCGCAGATCCGAGTTGACCGGACGCTTGTTAGGCCGCTGCTCCAGCGAGCGGTTGAGCTGGGACAAGGCTACCACTGGCACCTTGAGCTCTTTGGCAATAGCCTTGAGACTACGGGAGATCTCAGATATCTCGGCGGTACGCCCGTCCGATGACCCGGCGACCTGCATCAACTGCAGATAATCCACCATGATCATACCCAGGCCGTTATGTTCTCGTGCTACGCGACGGGCGCGGCTGCGCACCTCGGTGGGTGTCAGTGCGGGCGTGTCGTCGATAAACAACGGTACATCCTTGAGTTTGGTCACCGCCAGGTTCAGCTTGGGCCAGTCTTCCTGCTCCAGCTTACCGTTGCGCACTCGCGTCTGGTCGATGCGGCCGATAGAAGACAGCATACGAATGATCAACGAATCCGCCGGCATCTCCATACTGAACACCAGGATGGGCTTTTTTTGCGTCAATACGGCGTGCTCCACCAAATTCATCGCGAAACTGGTCTTACCCATGGAGGGCCGGCCCGCCACAATAACGAGGTCGGAAGCCTGCAAACCCGAGGTCATTTTGTCCAGCTCGATAAAGCCGGTACTGAGGCCGGTAATCTCACCGCCGGATTGAAACAGTTCCTCAATGCGTCCAAGGGCTGCCTGTAACAGTGGATTAATATCCTGTGGACCGCCGGATTTGGGGCCCTCCTCGGAGATCTGCATAATCCGGCGCTCCGCCAGATCAAGCAACTCCTCGGATTTGCGCCCCTCAGGATTAAAACCACTCTCGGCGATTTCCTGCGCAGCCTCGATCAGCTTGCGTAAACTGGCGCGCTCGCGCACCACCTGCGCATAGGCCCGGATGTTGGACGCGCTGGGAGTGTTCTGGGCCAGCTCTGCCAAATAGGGCAGGCCGCCAGCTGTTTCCAGCTCCCCCGACGCCTGCAGCTTATCGGCCACGGTGATGACATCCACCGGCTCTACTGCCTCGGCAAGCAGCGCTATCTGGCGAAAGATCAGCCGGTGTCCAGGCCGATAGAAATCACTGGCAGACACCATCTCGGCAACCGAATCCCAACCATCCGCCGACAGCAGCAAACCGCCCAGCACAGACTGCTCTGCCTCCACTGAATGTGGCTGCATTTTGATGCGCGCAAGCTCGCCCTCGCCGGAGTGGCGAAGCTCAGAGACATTACCGGGATAATCTGGATCGGCCATAACCACTTAATTTTTTAGGGGTACATAGACTATCGGAATTAAGCTATCACCTAAAGTGAAAACATACTGGGCAGCGTGTTCATTTCAATATTTTGTTATGCTGATTTTTGCGCATAAAAAAGCACCGATCACGAATGACCGGCGCCTAAACGGGGTTTGACGACTGCCCCTGCGGGGAGCCACCAGAGTTTCTTACTCGGCGATTACCGCTACAAGCACGGAAGCGTCTACGTTACCGTGAACCTGAATGGCGATTTCAAACTCGCCCAGTTCACGCAGCGCGCCACTTGGCAAGCGGACTTCAGACTTGTCCACCTCACAACCGAGGGCCACGATAGCATCCGCTATATCACGCGTACCGACCGAGCCGAACAGCTTGCCTTCTTCACCGGCGTTAGCGGTAATTGTGATCGTTCCCAGCGCATTGATAGCATCCGCGCGCAGTTGAGCTTCAGCCATTTGCGCATCAGCCGCGGCTTCCAGCTCGGCGCGACGCGCTTCAAAGGAGGCGGTATTTGCTTCAGTGGCGTGCACTGCTTTGCCCTGTGGAATCAGGTAATTGCGGCCAAAACCGGCTTTCACTTTCACCGTCTCACCGAGCCTGCCTAATTTGCTGATGTTTTCCAGCAATATGACGTTCATCTTACGTTCCTCTTTTCGGGTAGTGAATTACCACTACTTCAATTGTCTCGATCGTCACTGTCGTCGTGTTCGTCGCGCCGACTCACCTGTGTACCAGACCGCCTGGACCAGCGCTGGCGAAAATTCAACCAGCTGTCAGCGATAGCAAACAACACTATCAGCAGTTTCACCGGGTCAAAGATCAGCCAGGCAATATAGAATCCTGCCAGCAATCCCATTCCCCACCCGCGCATCTCGGCCCGAGCGTGTAACAGCGCCAATCCCGCAAACGTCATCGGGATCAGGCAAATCATTGCCCAGGCACGGTATTCCAAGCCCAGACCGTACAGCGCAAGCGCCGCTATAACCAACACCGACGTCACCCCCGGCCGGTAGGAGAGCGCCTTAAATTCCGCGCTGAAGCCACCCACGTTGTACAGGGCCGCCTGCCAATAGCGCGCCAGTAACAAACACAACACCGACATTGTGGCCGATCCTGCGCCCAACATGCCGGCGATCTGCGCCGCATCGGGCCGAGGTAACTCCACCGCTTGGTTACCCTGGGACAGTTGCTGCTCCATCGACACCAAAAACTCGCTGAAGTAAGTCACCATCTGATCCAGATAGATACCGGCAAAGGCTATCAAAGCCAACCCGGTGACCGCGCCTACACCAACCGCAGACAGCACCGCCACTGGCAAGCTCACCGTGGTGCGCAATACCAGCGCCAGGGCCATAGTCCCGGCCAGCAGTGCCAGTGGCCCGCTGTCTCCGAAGAGATACAGCAGCGTGCCCGCTGGCAGCAGCGCCCACATAAACAACCAGAGCCCTGCTCCCGCGCCTTTGCGCAGCGTGACCAGCGCTATTGCAGCGGCACTGATCCAGCAAAATAACAAACTGCCGGCGCCAGCTACTACTACCAGCAGCGCTTGCAGCCGTCCGCGCATGACAAGTTCTGCCAAACCCTTCAAGTTGAACCTCGACTGGGCAACACGCGGATCAAACTCTTTTTACAGGTGCGAATCCGTGTAAGGCAGCAACGACAAGAACCGCGCACGCTTGATGGCAGTTGCCAACTGGCGCTGATACTTGGCCTTGGTGCCCGTAATACGGCTGGGTACAATCTTGCCGGTTTCGGATACATATGCCTTCAGGGTTTCCAGGTCCTTATAATCAATTTCCTTGGTGCCTTCGGCGGTAAAGCGACAAAACTTACGGCGACGGAAAAAACGTGCCATGGTGATTCTCCTCTAAACCTCAATATTCGTTACGTGATTCATTGCCTGAGTAGGAAGACTTAATCGTCTTTTAACTCATCATCAGAATCATCGTCATCATCAGTGCTCTCGGCTGCTTCGGCCCTGGCGGCATCCGCTGCTTGGCGCTCTTCATAGCGGCTCTTGCGCTCGCGATTTTCTTTCTCGGCCTTCATGATGAAAGATTCTTCAGTCACAGACTCATCACGTCGAATCACCAAGTTACGGATCACGGCGTCGTTATAGCGGAAAGTGGTGGTAAGCTCTTCCAGTGCGTCATTGGACGCTTCCACATTCATCAGCACGTAGTGTGCTTTATGGATCTTGTTGATCGGGTAGGCCAACTGACGGCGCCCCCAATCTTCAAGGCGATGGACTTGGCCACCATCTTTCTGGATAGCTGTAATATAGCGCTCGATCATGCCGGGCACTTGTTCAGATTGGTCCGGATGGACCATAAATACAATCTCGTAATGTCGCATACGAAAGCTCCTTACGGGTTGATGCTACCCACTAAAATGGTGTAGCAAGGAGGATCGGCCATTCAGACTAGCCGGGCAAATTTTAAGGGAGCGAAGTCTAACGAGTTTGGCAGCAGGTGACAAGGGGATTATTTTCCGCCGCCACCGCGCTGCCGCACGGCCTCAAATAGAAAGATCCCCGCCGCCACAGAAACGTTAAGGCTGCTCACTGAACCGGCCATCGGCAGGTGAATAAGAAAATCGCATTGTTCGCGCGTCAGCCGGCGCATCCCCTTGCCCTCGGCCCCCATCACGAGTGCCAAAGACGTGGCTAAGTCACTGTCATACAGGGATTTTTCTGCATCACCGTCGGTACCGTAAAGCCACACACCCCGCGCCTGCAAGGCCTGTAAGGTGCGACTGATATTGGTGACCCGGACAAACGGCACCACCTCAGCCGCGCCACAAGCCACCTTATGCACCACCGGCGTTAGATCCGCCGAGTTGTCCTTCGGCACTACCACGGCATCCACGCCCGCCGCATCGGCGCTGCGTAGGCAAGCGCCAAGGTTGTGGGGATCGGTGACCCCGTCCAGCACCAGGATCAATACCGGCCCGGCTTTATCATCCACCGCCTGCAGTAATTCAGCCTCGTCCCACAAATTGGATGCCGCATCGCCACCGTCAGTCTTGCGCACCTCGGCCACTGCGCCCTGATGGCGCCCATTGACCATGCTATCCAGCCCGCCGCGCGGCTCGCGCACGACCACCACACCCTGATTTTGCGCCAGCTCCAACAGCCCGTTGATACGCTTATCGTTGCGCCCTACTTGCAGCAGCAGGCGCTGTACCGATTTAGCATTTTGCCGCAGCAAGCTATCCACCGCGTGTATACCGTAGACGTACTGCACGCTTAGCGGCGCCGCCTCAAGCCCGTCTTGCCCTTACCCTTGGGCTTGGCCTTACGGGCTGCGCCTGACTTTGCCTCTTTCTTGGCGGACTTGTCAGAATCGCCCTTGCCGGCGCTTTTTGCTTTACCCATTTTGCCCGTCTCGGCATCGATCAACTCAAGATCGATCTTGCGGTCATCCAAATCGACGCGCGCGACCTGCACCCGCACACTGCCACCCAACTGATAACTGCGACCTGATCGCTCACCAATGAGTCGCTGCCGGGCCTTATCAAAGTTATAGTAGTCCCCGGGCAGAGCTGTGATATGAACCAACCCCTCTATATACAGATCATGCAACTCCACAAACAATCCGAAGCTGGTCACGGCGCTGATCACACCATCGAACTCGTCGCCGACGTGTTCCTGCAGATACTCACACTTGAGCCAGGCATTCACTTCCCGGGTGGCCTCGTCCGCGCGCCGCTCACTCATCGAGCAGTGCTCGCCATTCACGACCATCGCGTGGATATCGTACGGAAAGATCTGTTGCATCGGGATGACCTCAGCGCCAGGCACACGCAGAACGCCCTTGGCACCCGCGCTACGACGAATGAGGTGCCGTATACCCCGGTGTACCAGCAAATCAGGATAGCGCCGTATAGGGGACGTAAAGTGTGCGTACGCATCGTAATGCAGGCCAAAGTGCCCCTTGTTCTCAGGCTGATAGACCGCCTGACTGAGCGATCGCAGCAACATAGTCTGTATTATGTGGGCATCGTCCCGATCGACAATCTGCTGCAGCAGATGTTGGTAATCCACCGGCGTCGGTTTGGTGCCACCACCGAGATCCAGACCCAGTTCACTGAGAAATTTGCGTAATCCCTCCAGCTTTTCCTCACCCGGGCCCTCGTGCACCCGAAACAGTATGGGCAATTTGTTGGCGTCATAGAAGCGCGCGGTGGCAACGTTGGCACAGAGCATGCACTCCTCGATCAACTTGTGCGCATCGTTGCGCACCACCGGCACAATGGCGTCGATCTTACGATTCTCATTGAAGATAATACGGGTTTCGACGGTTTCAAAGTCAATCGCACCACGCCTGTCCCGCGCCGCTCGCAAGACCTTGTAGAGATCGTGCAGGCGTTTTAAGTCCGGCACACGCTGCTTGTCTACGTCGGGGTGCTTACCTTTATCCAGCACCTCACCCACTTGCGTGTAGGTTAACCGGGCATGCGAGTGAATAACCGACTCATAGAAACGGTATTTGGAAAGCACACCCTTGCCGCTGAGTTCCATCTCACAGACCATCGCCAGGCGATCCACAGCGGGCTTTAGTGAACACAATCCATTCGACAGAGCCTCTGGCAGCATAGGCACTACCCGCGCCGGAAAATAGACCGAGTTACCACGCTGAGACGCTTCCTTATCCAGAGCAGATCCCGGCGCAACATAATGGGAGACATCTGCAATCGCCACCCACAGGCGCCATTTGCCAGTGCTCGTCTTCTCGCAGTACACCGCGTCATCAAAATCCCGTGCATCCTCACCATCGATAGTGACGAACGGCAGTTTGCGCAGATCAACGCGGTGCTTTTTATCCTCTACCAGCGGCTCAGCCTCAAGCTGCGCCGCCTCTTTTAACACCTCATCCGGCCATTCCCACGGAATCCCGTGGGAGCGAATAGCGACATCGATTTCCATGCCGGGATCGAGATGATCGCCCAGCACCTCGACCACCCGACCTTTGGCGCCGAACCGGCGGGTGGGATAATCGATAATCTCCACCGCGACGATCTGGCCGGAGATCACTTCACCTTTCTCCTTGGGGGGAATCAATATTTGCTGCGTGAGCCGCCCATTGTCAGGTATCACAAAGCCAATGCCGCTCTCCTCCTGGTAACGGCCGACAACGGTTTTGTGCTTGCGCTCCAGCACTTCCACCACCCGGCCCTCAAGGCGGCCGCGCCGGTCCTCGCCGGTCACCTGCACCAACACCTCATCGCCATCAAAGACAAAGTGCATTTGCCGCGCGCTTAAGTAAATGTCATCACCTCCGGCAAGGAGCATCGCGAAGCCATAGCCATCGCGGTGCCCCTGCACGCGGCAGTGCAACAAGTTCATCTTGTCCACCAGCCCGTAGGTGCCGCGGCGGTTAACCATCAACTGGCCATCGCGCTCCATCGCCCGCAGGCGTTTTTGCAGTGCCTCGACCTGCTCAAACTCTTCGAGTTCAAGCACCTTCGCGATGTCGGTGTGATCCAGGGGTTTTTCCGCATCAGTCAGGAGCTCAATGATCATCTCGCGACTGGGGATAGGATTTTCGTAGCGCTCGGCTTCGCGAGCAGCTTGAGGATCGGCAATCTTGCCTTTTTTAGCCATAAAGTTGAGTTCTTCCGTAAGAAATTATTGTTTGGGATGCAAACGCGGTCACTGATTATACGCGAGGATTGACAAAGTCGCGCCAGAAAAGTAAGGTCGCAGCCCTCAGAAACTTCGGCAGGAAATTTTAGCTGCAAGACTCTGATTTGCCCAGATGGTGAAATTGGTAGACACGCTAGCTTCAGGTGCTAGTGCTCGCAAGGGCGTGGAGGTTCAAGTCCTCTTCTGGGCACCATATTGAAAAACGTCGAAAGACTACGAGAGACCATTTAAGGCATTGATTCTTAAATGGTTTTTTTGTTTATACGGCCTCAATTCTTTGTCTGTCATAGTCTCTGATTGTCCCTTCCGTGGAACGTGGGTGGAACGTAGAATGGCCCTTTTCGGTAAAATTTCTGTCATTTTGCATGCACTCACACCAAGGCCTTTTTAACCAGCGAATGATGACTGTCCATCCGTACGGCCAAAGACTGCCTGACAAACAATATTGCTGGTTTCTCGGTTGATTCGAGGAGTTGCTGAACCTGATCTGCCACCTCGTCAATATTGTCCAGTTTA
>TARA_B110000503_G_scaffold143702_1_pt1 | contig 22756 bp, 21 predicted proteins | sample TARA_B110000503 | Tara Oceans TARA_B110000503 (sample SAMEA4397472) | marine metagenome | biome: Polar Biome; feature: [SRF] surface water layer (ENVO:00010504); material: water (ENVO:00002006), including particulate matter (ENVO:01000060) such as... | depth 5 m | reverse complement strand
GTCATTTGAGCCAGCGAAGGCTCGCCCGCAATGTCATTGTGGCGATCTTCGGTGAGTTTTCACCCAGCCCATACGCAAACAGATTCTCTACGCCCATGTCATAAGCGATAATTAACAGAATGTTCGGGGGGGTGACTCCGCAACTCTTGGGCCGCCTACAGTTTCTAGTTGGCCGGACTCGGCGGCGACCGCCTCAACCTCGCGCCAGACCCGCAGCAGATTGCCGCCCCACAGTTTCTCGATGTCGTTCTTGCTATAGCCCCTGCGCACAAGTTCCAGGGTAACGTTGATAGTTTCGCCGGCATCGAACCAGTCGACTATGCCGCCACCGCCGCCGAAGTCCGAGCTGAGTCCCACGTGATCGATACCGATCAGGTCGACCGCGTGGTCCACATGATCAATGAAATCGCCGACGTCGGCGTAGCCGATCGCACGGAGGTGCGCCATGAGCTTGTCGCGGTCAGCGGCGGACAGCGACATGGCATGACCAAGTCTCGCCAGCCCGAAATCCGCCAGTACCTCAGCGGCCGCCTCCTGTTGCGCAGGCGTTAAGGCTTTGACGAATGCAGCAACGGCCACGGTTTGCATGATGCCTCCGCTGTCCTTGAGCGCGAGGAGTGTCTCGTCATCCATGTTGCGGAAATGGTCGCTGACTGTAGTTGTGTTGGAGTGGGAGGCAATAACAGGTGCACGGGACAGTCGTATCGCTTCAAGCGCCGCGGCCTTTGAGATGTGAGAGACATCCACCATAATGCCGAGCCGATTCATCTCGGCAATGACTTCTTCTCCAAACACGCTGATCCCATCATGCTCCGATTCTGCGTCCCCGAACTCGGGGCGTGGCCGCGAGGAATCCGCGATGTCATTGTGGCCACCGTGCGCCAAGGTAATGTAGCGGGCGCCAAGTTCGTGGTAACGCGCAAGAAGCGAAATATCAGTACCAATAACGTAGCCGTTTTCAATACCGATGGTGGCGACGAGCTTACCGGAAGCGCGGATGCGTTCGACGTCGTCAGCGGAGTAGGCAAATTCAATGAGATCCGGATACAGCTCGTCCGTCATACGGTGGATCGCATCAAACTTCGTCATTGCATCGGTTTTCGCTTGCGCGTAATTCTCCGTTGTCCGTTCGGTCTGTCCCACAAAAACAATAAAAAATGCGGTGTCGAGTCCGCCTCCACGCATATTTTCGAGATTGACTTGGCTCGCACTATTCAGCGGATTGACCGACTCAGTCGCAAAGTCGAACGGAATATCGACGTGTGTATCGATGGTGATCACCGCGTCGTGAATGACCTCGGCGATAGCGCGGAGATCGACCGCCGACATCTGAGCGGGATCCGGGTCGGCGCAGCCGATCATCCCGAGCAAGAGAATTACGCACAACGGTGTGGATAGTCGTTTCATTTATTTTGGTTCCTTACTCGCTTTGTCATCCTGCGATTTCTCCAGTGCGTCCTTGGCTTTTGCGATGCGTAATAATCGCCGCTAGCGGCACAACGTCATCGCCGTGTCTCGAGATATTGCGCTGTCGTACGCCGACACATCGCCATTTTGCTGGGCGAATATCCGGAAGAAATCCGATTGATATTGATCCACGGTAAGACTATGCCCGCACTCTTTGATCCTCATGCCGACGAGTACCTTCTCTGAGGTCGTTACCGGCGCAAATTTATAGAGGTAATATTGGGAATAGTCCTCGTATCCTGAATATTCCAGATCGAGATGCTCGGCCCATTTTTTTAGCGTACTTGGATTTGACGGGGTGTTTTCGTCCCACGCAGAGTACACAAGCCCATGTAGTTGATCTCGTAATCCGTCTCTAATGGTTGCCGGAGAAGGAGTGGCAAATTCCAGGAAATTGATGCCGCTCTTACCCGTTTCCTGACCGTTAAACCACAGCCCCATATCCCGCTCGCCCTGGATATGTAAGACGGATGGCAATGTGGCAGGTGTATTTTCTTTGAAATCGACAATCCCTTTCCGAAACGTTGAACCTCCTGTTACGGAAATGGCTTTAAAGGTATTGCTGTCATTGATGCGGATGTCGGTGAGATCGACCGGGCCACCGGTTACGTACGAGAGCAAGAAGATTGCCCCGGATGAATGACCGACAGCAAAGATGTTTTGCGGATCGATGTTGATATCAGACGACGACTGTAATTGGCTTAGCAAGGTATCAACGAATGCGTAATCGTCACGGTCTGACGCTAAACTTTCATGCCAGAACCACATACCGCGTGCGCCACCTTCAGTATCGCTCTGGGGAACTTCTGGTTTCTTCTCAGAGAAGGCAGACATTTTGACGACGATGAAGTCGTCTTTATACGACTCCAATCTTGGTGCCCAATCCAAATAATTTAATATGGCTTCGTCGGTGAAGCTGGGACTACACATACAACCATGAAGAAACAGCACGACTGGATACGCGACGCTGCGGTCATACGCGGTGGGAAAGGTCACGGAAAAATGTCTGTCGTAGCCATTGATATTGATGGTGCCACGATTCGTCTGATCGAAATTCAAGCTCGAAAATACCAGTTTCGTGTCATCGGGCTGCGTTGTCGGCTCAACAATCCCGTTGTCGATTTCGACCTGGGACACTTGGACGCAGCCCAGCGACAACATCGTAACGCCTGACAGCAAAAAGAGGGTAACCGCGATTTTCATAGCTTCACCTTTGTTTGAATGGGTATAAACCGTCGATGCCGTCGCAGGCCCTCACTACCGGCCGACGCTTATTGAGCACTGCGCAACACATCCAGCATGATGTCGATACCGGTGTTCATGTACGACCGAGGTATCGTAAGAGACGGCATCAGGCGAAGGACGTTGCCGTATCGCCCGCAGGGCACTATGATCACACCCCGCTGTAGCAGCGCGTCCACGATGGCTACGGTTTTGTCAAAGCTGAGCGGTTCACGGGTCTCCCGGTTCGCCACCAGTTCCACACCTATCATCAAACCACGACCACGTATATCGCCGATGATGTAGAGCTCCTTGGCTGCGGTCTGCAATCGCTGCATGGCCTCTTCACCGACCTCGGCCGCTCGCTGAACGAGACCGTCACGCTCGATGATCTCGAGATTAGTCAAGCATACCTCAGCCGAGAGAGCGTTAGCCGCGAAAGTCTGTGGCTGCGAATGGTCGTCGAGTTGCATGCCAAGATCCCGGCGCATCAGGAGGCCGGCCATGGGTAGATCTCCACCCATCCCTTTACCGAAAGTCATCATGTCCGGCTTCACCCCGGCGTGCTCGATAGACCACATCTTGCCGGTGCGGCCGGCACCGGCCTGCACTTCGTCGGCTATTAACAACGCACCGTGTTTATCGCAGGCGGCCCTGACCGCCTGGAGGAACTCCGGATCCGGAGGTATGTAGCCTCCCTCACCCTGGAGCGGCTCTATGATCACCGCTGCCACGTCGTCGGCCGCGGTGTACGGTGTGTTCAACACATGATCCACATAGCTTGCGCAGGCGATGTCGCAACTGCTGCGTTCCAGGCCAAAGGGGCAGCGATAGCAGTACTGATATGGCAAGTGAATCACGCCAGCCATAAAAGGCCCATAGCCGGCGCGGTACTGATCACCCGTCGTGAGCGAGTTCGCTGCGTGCCACGTCCCGTGATACGCCCCGTGGAAAGCAACGATCTGATGTTTTCCAGTAACCCGCTTCGCAAACTTGACCGCGCTCTCAACCGCGCCACTACCGCTCTGGGTGAAGTAAGTGATGCAATTATCACGAAGACCGGGTGGTGCGACCGTTGCAAGTTTCTTGGCGAGCTCCCCCCGTTTGGAGTTGCTGATGTCGGACCCATGCATTAATACCTTGGACTGGCGCTCAATCGCTGCGATGACATCGGGGTGCCCCCGCCCGACGCTGTTGACTGCGACCCCCGCCGACATATCGATGTAAAGGTTGCCGTCCGGATCGAGTGCCGTCACACCCTTACCGATGTCATAGACCAGCGGGGTTCGTCCACCGCCTCGGGTCATTGACTCGTAGTTTGGCGCCTCCTCAAGCAGGGCTGCACTCTTCGGTCCCGGGAAAACAGCCGAGACGATATTCGGCGCGCCGGGAAATGATAGTGCTTCAAGTTCTTTTTCTGAGATCATATTTTTTCCTTTTGGTATGTCGTTTTCCACACTGTGTTGTTCACGTAACTTCCAACATCGGCTAATTCGCCGACGCGGCGTTGTCAATGATGCTCCACAATCGTTTGACGTCCTCGGTGGTCGTCGATGTCGAACCGATCGACAAGCGAATGAAGTTTTTCGAGCCAAGACTCGAACCCGTCAGATAGATATTCGGCACCAGGTTGATGGCATCCAGCAATGCATCCGTGGCCTCGTTACCGGAACGATGATGGAAGCACACCAAGCCGAAGTGGACCGGAGCGGTCAGGGCAAGATCAGCGTGCTGTTCTATCTTCTCAGCCACTGCCTGTGTGAGACGGATATGTTCCCGGAGGTGATGTCGAATCCCCTCAGCACCATAGCTGCGCAGTACCCACCAAAGTTTGAGCGCCCTGAACCGACGCCCCAAGGGCACCTGCCAGTCCCGGTAGTCGATCACCTTGCCGGACTCCGAAGCTGCATTCTTCAAATACGGAGGCGTGATGGACATAGCGTCGATCAGCGAAGCACGATCGGCGACGTAGAGAACGTTGCAGTCGAAATTCGTGAACATCCACTTGTGAGGATTGAAGGTGTAGCTGTCTGCTGTCGCGGCGCCCTCCTGCAGGTGCCGGAGTTCCGGGCAGGTCATGGCGGATCCGGCATAGGCCGCGTCGACATGGTGCCATAGGCCTTCGTCGCTCGCGATCTTCGCTATCTCGGCGATGGGATCGATTGCCGCAGTCCCCGTTGTACCAAGAACACTGGTGACGATGAGTGGTGTCAACCCCGCTTCTTTATCAGCGGTGATCGCTACCCGGAGCGCCTCCGGGTCGAGGCTGAAGTTCTCATCGACGTCAATCGCTCGGAAGTGCTCGATTCCGGCGACGCGAGCCCCCTTCTCCACAGAGGAATGCGCTTGCGCCGAGGTGTAAGCGACGAATGACGGCCGCTCGGCCTGGGCGGTTGTCGCTCGCTCGCGGGCGACTACATGAATAAGGTGAGTTGAGTCCGAAGCGCTCGATTGGAGGACTCCACCACCGGGACCAGTCTGATTCTTCCATTCTGCGGGGAGACCGAGGAGATCTACCAGCCAGTCGGTCACTCGATTTTCGATCTCGGTCGCAGCCGGGCTAGTCGACCAGAGCATCCCCTGGACCCCGAGCCCCGCACTAACGAGCTCGCCCAGGATGGAGGGTCCGGACGTGGTTGCGGGGTAGTACGCAAACCACCCTGGTGATTGCCAATGGGTAATACCTGGCATCACCACTTTGTCGAGATCACTAATCAGGTTCTCAAAGCGCTCGGGCTTTTCAGGGGCCGTCAGCGGAATGCTCGCGGCGATGTCTCCCGGTTCGACGTCCGGCATCACCTGCCGCTCGCCAACAGTTTCCTGGTAATCAGCCAACCAGTCGATCAAGGCATAGCCATGACGACGGAACTCATCGGGGTCCATGTGGTAGGACGACGGCGATCCGTCAGGGTTGTCGGCATTATCCGGATTGGGTATAAACTCAGTCATCGAGGCGCTCCGCCAGTCGGTTGTTTTGTTCGTTTACATTTGCTGTAGACGATTGAAGTATTTCACTCAGGCGTTGACCTGGAGTGATTGTTACGCAGCGGAGGCCCCCCGTGTAGGCAAACGTCCCCCGCCGTGATCGCAGCTCTCGTGATACCGGCGACCTCCGGTCGATCCCAACATCGATTCCCTGAAAAGGCGTCGCGCCGGTGAACAGGTTAAATTGTGCCGGGACCTCCCGCCGCTCACCTTGGACTTCGATGTGCACGGAACACACCCCCTCGGCTTGGGCGACGAATGCGAGGTCGATCTGTTCGAGGTTCTGACCCAGCGCATCCATGTTGAAGTCACGCGTCCGACCGCCGTAATTGTGACAGAAGTGCAGATTGCCATCCTCGATGTATAGGAGGTATCCGCCAGCCTGATCACCCTGTGCGATCAGGACACCTTCGTCGGTCGGCTTGTATTCGTCTGTGAATTGGACTCTCACGTCGAAGGAACGCATCTGAACGAGGACCCGGGAGCGATACCTGTCCAGGGTCTGGACCCCACGCAGTATTTCGATGGGCCGGGACGCTAGGCGCTCCGTAGGCGAAACGGGATCCTTCAATTCACTGTCGTCCACCAGGGGGAATACCTGTTTCTCCCACGCCGTGTCCTCCCATTCGGCAGCCATCGCGGCGGTGCGCTCAACCTCGACAGAAGACAGGTCGTCGATCTGGGTCGGATCAGTGGTGACGTTGTACAACTCCCAGTCCTCGACCGAGTATCCACCCACACCATCGTAGCGAGCCACGATCTCCCAGCCGTCCACATACATGCCGCGATTGCCGTCCATCTCGTAGTACTGCTTGCGATGTCGGCTGGTGGCTTCGGGATCACGGATGGAGTCGACGAAGCTAAACCCGTCGAGCTCGTCGAGTTGGGGATCCTCCCCCGTCGCCAGAGCCACCAAGGTCGGTAGTACATCGGTCACGTGCAGGTACTGACGACGCAATACGTCTGTGTCGGTGATACCCGCGGGCCACGACAAAATGGCTGGCACGGAATGTCCACCTGCATGGGTCTGACGCTTGAACAGTCGGAATGGTGTGTTGCTCATCCGGGCCCATCCCCAGTTGTAGGCCGGCTTCGCGTACCGCCCTCCGATCAGATCGATGACGGAGTGGGCGAACTCGGGTGAGAGCAGGCGCTTGTGTTCGTCGGTCTGTGGCAGTCCGGCTATTTTGGGAGCGCTTAAATAGTAGGGTGATCCCGCTGGACCTCCCTCCTGGCTCGCGCCGTTGTCAGAGAGAAACATAAATACAGTGTTGTCCCACTGACCTGTCTCAATGAGATGGTCGCGGAGTCGCCCGACACTCTGGTCGATGCTGCTCACCATGGCGGCATAGACCTCCATATACCGTGCGAAGACCGACTGCTGCTCGTCGGTGAGAGAATTCCACTTCGGCAAATCGTAACCATCTTCCTCGCCGGAAGGCAGTTGCGTCTCCGGAGCAACAATATTCATCAGCTTCTGTCGCTCGAATCGATCGAGCCGCGCCCGGTCCCAACCCAAGGCGTAGCGCCCGCGCTGCTGCTCGATGTCGGACTCCTTGGCCTCCAGCGGAAAGTGAACAGAAGCGTGAGCGAAGTAGAGGAAGAACGGCTGTGACTGCTCGCCGAGGTGGCGATCACGTAGCATTTGCAATGCCTGCTCCGTGAGGTCGTCGGTCAGGTAGTAGCCATCAGGGAACTCGTCGACATGCTTGATCGAGTTGCCATCTACGAGTTGATGCGGGTCGTGCAGGCTAGTGAAACCGTCGAGGATTCCATAGAACTCGTCGAATCCGTTTTGCAGTGGCCAGTTTCGTCGCGGTGAATCTATCGCCATATGGGCTTCCCGGGCGAGATGCCATTTGCCTACCATGAGCGTCGAGTACCCCTCCTCACGCAGTCGCTCCGCGATAGTCGGGGCGACGCCCAGCTCATTTCTGTAGTTCGGATAGCCGGGATCGAAATGGACGACGTCCGCATAACCAGCGAGGTGGTGATCAACGCCGGTCATGAGTGAGGCGCGGGTGGTAGAGCATTTCGGTGTGGAATGGAAGTTCGTGAACCGGACGCCCTGGCCGGCGATGGCGTCGAGGTTGGGGGTGGCGATCTCGCCACCGTAACAGCCGAGATCCGAATAACCGAGATCGTCGGCCAGCATCAAGATGATGTTTGGGCTTCCCGGCCTGGCTGAGTGCTCCGCGGGCCATGAGGGGGTGGACTCGGAAAATGTCCGGCCAATCTTACCGTCGAAGCCTTCGTAGGCCCGCCTCCGCGTACCCTGCGACGAGGTCACACCAGGGCCCGACCGCTTCTTCTCCTTTTCGGCAATCATCTTCGGCATCCCTCTCGTAAAACCAGGCCTTCGCATTAGAAGGCCACCTTACTATGTGGGATAGAAGAGCCCGCATTATAAGATACTATAATGATTCGTTACTGCCGTTGTCAAGCCAGATGTAGGCTTCGCCGGTAAATGATTGACAACCGCTCTCGAGAACTATAGCCTCACGGTCACCGCTCTCGAGAACTATAGCCTCACGGTCTTTAAATTCTTACTAATTAGGATGAACAACATTACAAAAGACAAAACCCCCGGGACGAAGCGGGTGCAAGTCGTTATCCGCACGGTCGATATCCTGCGTGCGATCGGCAACACCAACGAAGACCTTACGCTGAGTGACCTCGCCGCGCGCACCAGCCTTCCACGTTCGACGGTTCACCGAATCGTCCAAACTCTCGAGAGTGTACACTTTGTCGCCAAGGGCGCAAGTGCCGGGGGTCTCCGACTGGGGCCGGAGTTCGACCGTCTCGCCGCGAATTCACGGCACGCGCTCATTCCCACAATGCGTCCCTTCCTCGAGAATCTTGCACGAGAGTCCGCAGAGGGCGCGAGCCTCACCGTTCTCGAAGGGCTCAACGTGCGATTCCTCGACCAGGCGATCGTCGGTCATGGACTGCGCGCCATCACACTCGTCGGCACGACTCTCCCGGCGCACTGCACTGCGAATGGAAAGATTCTGCTGGCCGCACTTCCGCAGGCGGTTCTCCGCAGAATGTTGCCGAAACAACTAGAACGCCGGACCGATCAGACCATCACGGATCCAGAACTCCTCATAGACGAACTGGATCGCATCTCGACCGAAGGCGTAGCCTTCGATCGCGAAGAATGCGGTAACGGTATCAGTGCGATCTCAGCGCTCGTCGTCGACGATTCGAGAAACTACGCTGCGATCAGCGTCGCAATGCCAACCGCCCGCTTCGATAGCCACGAGGAGTTCCTCACCGAGATCGTGCGCAGGACCGCGCACGAAGCCAGTCTCGCACTCGGCTGGAGAGACTCAAATGGGAACTCGCCAGGACCCAAACTCAACACCGTCACCAACTGATCGAAGAAAGAACATGGAAGTCACCCGACTCGCGGACGCTCTCCCCTACGAAGCCCCGAAGCATCACGGAGGGGGGCAGACCAACACAGAGGGTGTGGTGGTGGGTCTGTCGCACTTCCTTCCGGGCGGCGGCGTCGAGCAATCCTCGAGTGAGGCCGAGAGAATCTACGTGGTGCTGGAGGGCCAGATCACCGTGACCACGGAGAACGGGCCCGTACTGCTCGGCCCCCTGGACTCCTGTCTCATCCCCGCTGGTGAGGCCCAATCCGTGCAAAATACGACCAACCGCCCCCCCGCAATGCTCGTGATCGCGACCCCCGACTCCGATGACATTCAATAAATTCTGACAATCGCGACCGGGCGCGAAACTTGAGCCATACGACTGAGACGACGGCAAGCTCACAGTCGGGCGTTAGCGGCCATCCCTGATGACGCTGACCGTATCCGCCAACGATAAAATTCATGAGATCCCCACCGACGATCAACGGACCGTCGTAATGGCTACGAGTTATCAGGCTGGCCAACTCTACTTCAAGAACCATCAGGTTCGCGCCTTTCGCAGCCTTGATGCGATTCTTGTCGAGTTTTGTGTCGCCTGAAATGACGACAGCGCGACCGTCGCAATCGATCCGATAACCGTAAGACGGCTTAATCAGATCATCGTGATCAACGGCGAATACAGTTACAACAACACCGTCTTTCTCATAGGCAAATCCATCTTCGTCAAATTCATGCGCCACCATTTCGACTCCAGCGGGCGGCGATAACTCATCCGGTAAGCGGATGCTGGTATTCAATGCAAACGCCCCCAGACTTCGTAGGGAACGGACTTTAAACCTCAACTGGACCGATATGCTGTGCGCCGCGTATTCGTCCAGTTGAAGTTCAAAGACCATTTTTAATCTGGAATCACCAAATCTAGCAAAGTATTCCTATCTTAACAGGCCGTTTAGTAATCACTTGACGTAATCATTGCGGGCTAACGAATTGTCAAAGCTGCCAGGCAAGAATGCCTGTTGATCAAGCGCCAGTTCAATTAGGGCATCTCGATGCTCAGAGAGAATCTGGATCCCGGGTTCAGGGCACAGCAGCTGTTATCAACAAATACATTAGGGTGCTTTGAAATTGCGAGGGAGTTTAGCCCATGTATCTGGATATTCCAGCTGCCGCTGTTCAGCTTCCAACCCACTCTTGGTGGGCTTGATCAAGTACCTTGATTCAAACATGAACGCAAGTCCATTGCCCACTTTTTCGGCTTTCAGCTCCAAAGTGGAGGCTCGCTGATAAGTTTCTTCGTCGGGGCCATGCGGCACCATGCAATGATGCAGGCTTGATGCGCCTGGAGTGAATCCTCCTCCAGTCTTACCGTCATAGACCCCAGATATCAATCCCATATATTCGGACATGACGTTACGGTGGTACCAAGGTGGCCGAAAGGTATTTTCCGCCACAAGCCAACGGGGGGCAAATATCACGAAATCCAGATTGGCCCATCCAGGAGTGTCCGACGCTGACGTCAGCACGGTGAAGATGGAGGGATCCGGATGATCGTAGCTTATAGAGCCGATTGCATTGAAGCGGTTGAGGTCATAGCGATATGGATAGATGCTGCCATGCCAACCGACCACGTCTAATGGTGAATGCGTGATATTGGCACTGAACAGCTTGCCATCAAGTTTACATACAAGCTCTAGATCTCCCTCGCGGTCCTCATAAGCAGCTACCGGGATTTCAAAATCTCTGCTGTTTGCAAGCGAATCAGATCCTATTGGACCACGCTCTGGCAATTCAAATATTGCACCATAGTTTTCACAGATATAACCTCGCGCCTGCCCCTGCTGCAGCACCACTCGAAACTTCATCCCTCGGGGGATAATCGCAATTGATTCGGGGGCTACATCGAGCACACCACATTCAGTATGGATACTGAGTGTGCCTGATTCTGGCACGATCAGCATTTCCCCGTCGCAGTTGTAAAAGTAGCGATCTTCCATCGAGCGGTTTGCTCGATAGATGTGGATTCCTGAACCGATCTGCGCTCCTGCGTCGCCGCAACCGGCAATGGTGTAAAGGCCATCGATAAAGTCCAGCGGCTGATCAGGAACTGGATACGGACTCCAACGCATTGGATCGGGGGGCGTAGCCGCATCAATGATGGGGGCGACCTGGAGAGTCGAGTGCTGCAACGGCTGGAAACCCAGTGTGGATACAGAAGGCTGGATTCGATAAAACCAAGTGCGAAAATTATGCGCTTTGGGAGCCGTAAAAGCCGTTGCGCTAAACTTCTCGGTGTAGAGCCCCAGCGGGGCATTCTGTGGTGAGTTACAACCGATTGGCACAGCACCAAGCTCTGCCTCAGATTGCAATTCGTTCCCCAACCCCGTCATGTATTTTCGTTCATTGAGGCTTGGTAGCTTCCTTGTGTTTTCTATAGTCATGGGAAATACTCCATCAATTATTGGTCGATAACTACTCGTATCGAATCGAGGTTGCATGTCTGATTAATCCGACTTATCGCGGGCGTTAATTGACCGCAAAAAATAACATATATTACAATCTCGCTATGAATTTTTCCCCCTATCACTGTCCTGGTTGCGTGGAAACCGATGTCATGTGGTTTTTCATCACCACAGACAAGGGGAAAATCGCGACGCTAAAAATGGCATAGGCTCCGATAATGAGGATTTCCGTGTCTCCTTCCCAGAAGGTCAGGGCAAGCGCGCAGGTTGAGCCGCACATGATCTGAAATGTTCCAAGGAGCGCTGAAGCCATGGCAGCAGACTGGGGTAAGGGCGCCAACGCTATAGCTGTGGCAACGGCAAGCATTGAGGCAATACAGGCGAAGAAGAGTGCCAGGAGCACGAGTAATATCCACAAGGAAGTTAGCGATAGAAGTGCGTAAACAACTAACATTCCAGCGCAGCTCAAAAATGCTGAACCAATCAGGAAAACGATTTGACCCGGATCGAGTTTTTTGGCCACAGCACGACTCGCCATACCGCCGCCGACATATCCCAGCGACATCGTCGAAAAAAATAAGGCATAGTGGATTTCTGACAGTGCCCGTTCCTGTATCAGGAATTCTGATGACGTGGTTACGAAAGTGATGAGCGCGCAAAACGAAAGCCCGACCAGTGCCATCGCCAGCATTGATTGCCGGCTTTCCGAGAAGGCCATGGCGCTGCGCACGGCCGTTGCCAGCGGCGAAGTGGTAGGCCGAGCCTTTCGCGTTTCAGGCAAAAAAACAAACGTCAGTCCAAGTCCAATGGCGCCCAATAGGGCAGATAAGCCAAATGTCGTGCGCCAGCCGACCAAGTCCAAGGTAATTCCGCCAAGCAATGGAGCGGTCACCATTGCGGTTCCAAGTGCGCTGGTAAGAATTGACATGAGTCGTAGAGTCTCTGGTCCATCGGTTATGTCTCGGGCAATAGCGCGAGAAATCACGGCACCGCTTGCCCCGAATAATCCCTGTAAAAAACGCGAGACCAGCAGCGTCGAAATGGATTCACTCAGTGCGCCGAGCAATCCCATTACAACGAACAGGGTCATGCCGATCAGCACCGTTGGACGCCGTCCATAGTAGTCGGCAAGGAATCCGATCGGTAGTTGACCCAAGCCATAACCTAAAAGAAAGAGGCCGACTGTCATCTGCGCGGTTCCGATCCCGGACAAAAAGTGGTCCGCTACCTCCGGGATGGCTGGAATCGAGCCATCCACTGCAAAAGCAGTCGAACCGATCAGGAACGCGAGCGCAACGACACTCGACGTTCTTGCTTTATCATCGACGGGATGCCTCACCTTAGATCCCAATCATCTAGGGCCGCCTGTATAGTTGGAGCAACATCTCCGGCGGAAACCGCCGTCTTTGCATCTTTGCTAACGACCAGTAGCGCGCCATCAGGGTCATTTCGTTTTGAAGCTAGCGTCATATTTCAGTTACCCCTTTAAAAGTGAAAAAGTCTTACCCACCCTTATCAACACTCGAAAATGAATGAAAGTGCTAGCGTAGCATGCTGTTGTTTCGGTTTAATCTGTCACATAGCCGGACTTGGACCCAAACAATTTCTCTCGTTGCGACCAGTCATGGATTTCATTCCACAGCGTCAACACGTCATACACCTCGCCTTCAAATTCCCTTTTGCGAGATTCCGGGCAGGTATCCGCAGTAAATTCGAGACGGAGGCCACCGGGATCATGAAAATAAATACACATAATGAAATTATCGTGGTGGGCGGCCCCCAGGACCTCAACGCCTTTTTTCTAGCATATCCTTAGCGTCCATCAACACATCCATATTTTCTACTTTAAACGCAACGCGCTGAACCCAATCCGGAATTTCTGTGTCTTTCATGTTTCCATCTGTACTTGCTAGCTCAAAAAATGGCTATGTAGGAACCATCTTCCATTTCAAAAAAATATATGTATATGTGGGCTGTATTCACCCGTTGACGGTACATGATCTTCACCCATAGCATGGCTGAATTTCAGCCCAACCACTTTAGTATAAAATCAACGGTTTTTGGGGCCTCACGACAGCGAAAGGCTGCATGATGAACGCGTTTTACAATCATATAAACTCTCCTCTAGTTATTAAGAATAAAATTCCCTAACAATTAAGTAATTCTCGAAATTCACACGTCAAAGAAAGGCGCAGGATTAAGAAACTTACTTTCTTGATGACAAATTAGTGGTTGTACTTTCGCCCAATAAGGGGCCCACTCCGAATCCGATCTCATGGCGTTTCGCGCTTTATCTCGCTCCTCGTAGGATTCATATCTCCACATATGAATAATTTGATTCAACACACCTACTTCGCTACTGTAATAGCCCACCATTTTGGGAAGATGGCGCTTTTGTATCTGTAAGCCATCCCGTTCATAGTGATCCAAATACTCCTTAACCTTGCCGGGCTGCAGGGTATAAGTTCGATGCTCTACAAACATAATCATTTTCCTTTACGCGATTTTCTTGGCAACCTGATTGAACATATTACAAGTGCATCTATTTCTGCCTGACTAAACTCCTTATCTTGATCGTTGGAAAACTCCCCGGTGACGGAGCGATCTGGACGCACTAAAAAAATTTTCCTGCAAGTAGCCGAGGTCTGTCTGTGAAGTTCGACTATCGCCGCGCCGGATCCGGTTTTCTCCGACGGATCACTGAATCGATCAGGGTTCAAGCGATTTTCCACATTGACGGGTGCAATTGAGCAACTTCCTTGATTGAGCTAGCAGTCCCCAACACATTCCGATCAGCACCAACTAATACAGCGATTGCGCCAGCCTCACCGAGCCAGGCAGCTAGTTCCACTCCGGGGTTGTCAATGGTCTCGACACCTGCTGTCAAGAATTCTGACCGCAGACTTTCGTCAACATTTTTCCCCACTTCACCTGTAAATATTAAAGTTGTGCGATAGCCGACAACGTCATCGAGGAGACGCCCATCTTCCAGTACAAATTGTGGTAATAACCGTCCACGTCTTGAGGAATCGCAGGCGGATATTCCTGGCCCCAATTTCGGTCGCAACTGGGACATCGTCTGTTGTCCTGCGCCGAGGTTGGTCGGATTGCCAGCTGTAAGCGACTTAACTGTATTGTTGATGAGTTGGCCAAATTCAATAGTGAGGTTGATGTATTCACGCACATGCGGCGATCGTTCACTTTGGTAGCTGTCCAACAGTTGATCTGACGATGTATTCCGCAGTACCCGTTCCAGCTTCCAGGCCAAATTCGAGGCATCCCGGATGCCAGCGCACATTCCTTGCGCCATAAATGGTGGCGTTTGATGGGCTGCGTCTCCGGCAATTAAAATTCGCCCATTTCGCCATTTATCGGCAATCGTGGAGTGAAAGGTATAAAGCGCAGTGCGTTCTATCGCTGCTTCAGATGGGCTGATCCAGGGCTCCAGAATTTTCCAGACAACATCCGACGACTGGACAGTCTCACGCTTATCGGTTTCATTCAGTCGAAATTCCCACCGCTTGCGCGCGCTACCGACGAACACTTTACTGCCCATGCGCGAAAACCCGCAATAATGGTAGGTAAAGCGATCGGGTTCCGGTTCCCGCTCAGGCAACAAAAGATCTACGATCAACCAATCCTCATGGAATCCAAGATCTTCAAATTTCCCGCCTAGATACCCTCTGGTGAGGGACCGGCCTCCATCACAGCCTACAACGTAGGTCGCGTGTAATCCCTGCTCTACACCCCGTTCAATATAGCTTACCGCTACGCCATCTTCATCTTCCTGAAGATCGGTCACTTTACAGCCGGGTTTCAGCGTCACCGTCGAAAACCGTGTCGTCCCATTACGCAGCGTCTGTTCCAGCGCCGGATGATTAAAACGGTAGTTCAGGTACCAACCGTTCGGCGAAATCTTGATCGGGCGCTCCCAGTGAACCAGTGTCTTGCCATTGCTGTCGACAAACTTTGCGCCTTCACCGACCTCCGCGATCTTGTTCATTTCTTCCGACAGGCCCATGGCTTGAAATATGCGCATGGCTTCATCGTCGAATGCAACAGCACGGGGATTTTGATCGATCTCGCTGGCTAATTCCAGCGCGACGGTCGAGATCCCCATCTGACCCAGCAGGTTTGCCAGTGTCGCCCCAACTGGACCAAGTCCGATGATAGCGACTTCATACACGTTATTGTCGTCTCTAGCCATTTTAAAATCTCTTCATATTGGGCCGCGGAGTTTGAAGTTTACGGCTCACGAGCTACCTCTGCGCATCATTTTTATCGACGCTTTATTCCTCAGCAACAACCTGTTCGATCGCGCCCATTACCGAATTGCCTTCGTAATCGAGCAACTCGATACGTAGCCGGTCGCCCGGCTTCATGAATTCCAGTTTGGCCTTGCCGGTTTGGATAGTTTCAAGGGCGCGGTACTCACCGATGCAGCCGCAGCCAATCGACCAGTCTTCGTCGGCGGCTTCATTGGAGACCGTGCCAAGTCCGATGATCGTACCGGGTTCGAAATTGCGGGTAACGGCAACATGTGCGATGGCATCGCCATAGTGGAAAGGACTGTCAATCCCGGTTTCAATATTGCCGATCTGCTCGCCACGCAGATGCACATGCATCTTGCCAGAAACCATTTTGCCGTCCCACAGGTCGCCGAGCTCATCTGGGGTCACAGCGATAGGACCAAGAAAGCTCTCGGGTTTAGCTGTCAGAAAGCCGAAGGTGCGTTTGAGTTCCGGCGCCACGATACGGCGCAGGCTGGTATCCTGCAGCAGGCAAAACAGGCGAATATGATTGGTGGCGTCGTCCACAGATACCCCGCGCGGTACTTCTCCAGTGATGGCGGCGATCTCGGCCTCGAAATCTATCAAGTCGTCAACCTTCTGCCCCTGGATCAGGTCATTCCAGGCGCCAAAACCGTGAGAAATACCCTGGTATATCAACGGCGCGTCCATGATGTCATCGGGTAGTTTGTCGCCCCGTGCCTGGCGATTGCGCCGGATATGGCAAATATAGCATGCGCCGTCCAGGTACTGGTAGGCACGCGGAAGCGGTGCGGCCAAGCCGTTAAAATCCAGCGAAAAAGCAGCATCCGCCGTTCCTTCATTGAGGGCTTCGTAAAGTTGTTGTAATTGGGGCTCCACCTGCTCCCAGTCGTCCAGAGCAGCCTGCATAGTCTTAGCAATATTGCTGGCGTCAGCCGCTGTTTTTGTGTCACGACTTACGACTATCAGCGAGCCGTCACGACCTTTCTTTTGCGAAGCTAGTTTCATAGTTGGTTACCAAATTGAATTTAAATATCTGTAAAAGCTTCATTTCTTTTGAGAAGCTAGTTTCATAAACTACCATAATAATATCGACGCTGGTTTGGTGCTATTTTTCGACAGAACCGCTTTAGTTCGGCATGCGGACTGCTCTTATTTCTACCTCGACTAACCAACCATCGCGCACTAAGTCTGCTACCTGGACAAATGAGCGCACAGGTTTATTTGCATTGATTTCACTGCCAAAGAACTGCAGATGAGCCGCATTAAAACCATCGAAATCGAGCTTTCCATCTCCCCCTGCCATGGCAAAGACACGCACCTGCACGATGTCTTCAAGTGACCAACCCATTCTTCGGGTGTCGCTTTGAGTCTACCACCGCCTGTTCTTCCATATTGCCCCAACTGCCATCTTCTTTAGGCTTCGCTCCGGAACCACTGAGATACAAAGTTTCAGCACCTGGCGGAACATAGATCACACCATTAAGAATTAGGTGCCCACTTTGCCAGTGGACTTAGCGTAGCCATAGGCCATGTAGGCTGCCCCCTGCTCGTGGCGAGTGACGTACGTTTTGATTTCTTCCTTATGTTTTTCTAACGCATCAAAGAAGTGGTAGGTCTGCGCCCCGGGGATACCAAATAGAGTATCAACCCCGTGTTTAATTAGCGATTGCACCATAGCGTCCAAACAAGTGATTTTTTTCATATTTTTTTCACAGCGTGATTTAAACGGCGAAGCTAATTTGTCATTACCCAATCAGTAGAAGCGCAGCACCCTATACAGGTGCTGCGATTTATCGTTATCTCGTCCGCATAATGACGGATTTGGTTCGAAGGCAACCTTCAATCGATTCGTAACCCAGATCCTTACCAAATCCAGACTGTTTAAAGCCCCCTTCGGGTAGGGCGGGATGCGGAAAACCTTCATTGTTGACCATAACTTTACCCGCATTGATCCGACGTACCATGGTATGTGCTGTGGAGATATTCTGGCTCCATACATAAGCAGACAGTCCGTAGCTAGTATCATTTGCCAGCTCAACCGCCTCTTCCAAGGTATCAAAAGGCATAGCCACCAAGACTGGACCGAATATTTCTTCGCGAACAACGGACATTGAATGGTTTGTCCCCGTCAGCAACGTGGGTTGCATATAGAAGCCGGGCGCATCCAAAGGCTTACCCCCCGTCACGACCTCGGCGCCCTCTGTGGAGCCTGATTGTACGTATTGGTATACCCGCTCGCGTTGCGCTCGTGTCGCCATGGGTCCCAACTGGCTACCCGCTCTTAAACCTGCACCCAACTTCAGGCTTTCAGCAAACTTGGCTATGCCGTCAACAACTTCATTAAAGACGCCTCTTTGTATATAAAGACGTGACCCCGAAACACATATTTGTCCTGTATTAAGATAGATCGCCATCGCCGAACCGGGAATCGCATCTTGCATGTTCGCATCATTAAAAATGATGTTTGGTGACTTCCCGCCCAGTTCCAGAGTCACATTTTTAAGGCTTTCAGTGGCTACGCGGTTGATATGCTTTCCCACAGCAGTCGATCCCGTAAAGGAGATTTTTTGGACATCGGGATGGGCGACCAAGGCCTCACCCGCTTCTGAACCTGTACCCGTGACAACGTTCACAACGCCATCGGGTATACCCGCTTCTTTGGTGAGCTCCGCAAGCCTCAAGGCGGACAATGAAGTATCCTCTGAGGGTTTGATGACGACAGTACAGCCCGTAGCCAATGCCGGGGCCAATTTCCACACGGTTACCATCATTGGTACGTTCCAAGGTACGATCGCTCCAACGACCCCCACCGGTTCTTTGAGCGTATAGCCCGTAAATTCCGTGTCAGGGAAGGGTGAGACGACATCGGTTGTTTTACCGTAGATTTTACTGGCCCAACCAGCCATGTGACGCATGACGCCGGCGGCCCCGCGCACGTTAAGATTCGTCGCGACGAACTCTGGCATGCCGTTGTCGAGCGTATCCAATTGCCCCAACTCTTCAGCATGCTGTTCGATCAGATCCGCGAGGCGCAGCATCAGGAGCTCACGTTCCTGAGGCGACGTTGCGCGCCAGCTACCTTCAAAGGCCTTTTTCGCTGCCTGTACAGCAGCATCGATGTCCGCGGCTCCGGCCATCGCAATACGACCTATCTCCTCTCCCGATGCAGGATCGTAGACTGGTGCGGTAGCGCCACAGCGAGTGGCGGTCCACTCTCCATCGATCCAAAGCTCGTGCTCTTTTTCGAGAAAAGCCTTAACCTCGGGCTTTAGTACTGAATAATCGTTTAATAATTCACTCATTACGTTCCTCATTTTATTTTGCCTGCGGCTTGTCATACTTGCAAAAAACCCGATGCTTTATCACCCATTTGCTTGTGCGGCGTTCCAGTGCAACGGTGCTACGCATTCTTACTTCAAGAATGCCGTTCTCGCGTTTGAATTTAAAAATTGCTTAAATCGCTCACTGTATTATTCGAGTGTTAGAACTGGGCTCCAGTCATTATTCGCAATATTATTTACCCTCAATTATCGTATTTTATTGAATGAAGGGTCAGGACTATCGTTACGAACTATCGATCTCAACTACCAATCAAGTTGAACCCAGGGATTTCTTTGCACGCTCCACCAAAAAATCGCGCATTTCATTCCTGACGCGCTCGGCAGACTCAGGGGTCCACTCCCGGAAGCCCTTCCCGGTCTTCATGCCAAGCTCACCCCGATTGACCTTTTCCACCAGGTAAGGCGGCGGCACATTGGTGTTATCGAGCGCTGGAAACAACACATTTAAAATGTCCAGCGTGAGGTCTAGCCCCACTAGGTCTGACTGTTCCAATGGCCCCAGTACCGCCAATCTTGCACCAAAACTGTGTTTTACCACTGTATCAATCGTTTCCGCATCACAGACACCCGCGGCGACCAGAGCGATTGCCTCACGCTTCATGGCATGCTGCAGTCGGTTACCGATAAATCCGGGAATATCCCGCTTCACGTGAATCGCTTTCATTGCCGCGTGCTCGAGTAACGCTATCGTCTGCTCAACGACCTCCAGCGCTGTCGCCTCCGATTGTACCACTTCAACCAGACGAACCAGGTGCGGAGGGTTCCAGAAGTGAGTGCCTACCACGCGACTCGGGTCGCGCACCGCCGAACCAATAGCGCCAATTGGAATAGCCGAGGTGTTGGATGCAAGTATCGCGGTGGGTTTGGTCGACTCACACACCTCGCGGAAAATTGCCTGCTTGATCTCCAGTTTCTCTGGCCCCGCCTCGAATACGAAGTCAGCATCCTGAACGGACTGTGCGAGTGTGTCGCAGCGCGTGAGATTGCCCGCCAAGCCGACATCCTGCTCCAGCAGTGAAAATATTTCGCAAATCTTGTCTTTCGCCTCGGCCAGAATGTCTTTATTGGTATCATACAAAGCGACAGTATGTCCGGCCGCCAGAAAAATCTGCGCGATGCCGTGGCCCATCAGCCCGGAACCGATTACGGCTATGTGCTTGTTATCCTGGTTCATTGAGTGCTCCTCAGTTAGCCGGCGCTAAACCCGCCATCGACATACATGATTTGTCCGGTGCAGAAATCCGAGGCCGGAGACAGCAAATAAATTGCCATCCCAACCAGGTCTTCGGGCTCACCCAATCGACCCAACGGCAGTCTTGACAGGGTTCGCTGCCTGGTTGCCTGACCCAGCTCATTGTCTGGATCATACATCCAGGCGGTGAGTTTGGAGCGAAACACAGTCGGCGCAATGGCATTCACATTGATTTGATGCTGACCCCACTCGGTCGCTAACACGCGGGTTAACATGACGGTAGCACCTTTGGAAGTACAATAACCTGTGTATCCAGATATATTGCCGTGCCGGCCTCGCACGGACGAAACCATAACAACCTTGCCGCCTTTAAGCTTACGCTCAATGCGCCACGTCCCGTAAGCCTTAGCCATCAGCCAATTCCCCCGCACATTCGCATCCATAACGGATTGCCAATCTTCCAGGGACTGCTCGTGAATAAACCCGGCCTTGTTATAACCGGAGCCAATGAACATCAGCTCAATATCGCCGTAAGCATTTACCGCCGCATCGATCATTGCCTGGGCGTCCTCGAGGGTATCGGGCCGAAGGTTGATGGTCTGCACCTCACCACCCACACTGCGGCATTCTTCTGCCACGGCTTCAAGTTCGTCTTTTGAACCTGCAACCAACGTAAGGCGTGCGCCGAGAGCCGCGAGAGCAATCGCTACGGCGCGGCCAAACGCACCCGAAGCTCCGGTAATCAACGCAGACTTGCCTTTGAGGTCAAACAGGGACAGGGGGTTTTTCAAGGGCTCGGAAATCATGGTTATACAGTCTCTTGGTTATGAGGACACGATAACGAGCATTGTCGCTACCTGGTTGCTGCGGTTTTCGACCGCCCGCTTCTCGTTGAGCCCGATATAGCAGGAATCGAGCGGGCCCAATGTGGTTTCACCATCCTCGGTAATGACGGTGACTTCACCTTCAAGCAGCACATACACTTTCTCGTTGGACGACCCGGACATTTCCGCGCCACCGCCTGGTAAAAAGTAGGACAGGCCGACGGAAAAACTGTCCGCGGGCGACGCTTCCAGTCCCTGCAAACGCAGTGCCTCCATCTTGTAGTGCAACTCGGCATCGTAGGCTTTGGCGTCGCTCAGGCGTGTGACCTTCATATGGCATCCCCCGCCTCGATGCGAAATTTCTGATCGGGGTCCAACAGTGCAATCACCCGGATGCCGCTGCCGTCACCGCCCGGCCACCGCCAGGGATAACATAAAAAGGTGCAGCGCTTGCCTGTCACCTTGTCCACGTCGCCACCAATGTTTTCGATACCCGGAATGCCGGCGTTAAGCATGGCCTTATGGGAAGGCTCCCAGTGCGGGAAATCTTTCATGACATCGCGCCCGGTTTCTTCACGGTATTCATCGAACAGATGGTGGTGAGTCGGACCCGGGCCGTGGTCCACCAGCTTGGTACCCAGCGGATGATCGAGGGCTTGAACGTCAATGCCGACCAATTTCACCTGCTTTTCCGCCAGCCATTCGCCAGCCTCTTTATACAGGCCGGGGGAATACTGATAGTAGGCGTCGTTGTCACCCAGGTTTTTGTGGCTACCGGTATTGATAATAACGATGTCATTCTTCTGAATTTTCGGCTCGGCCTTTTCCAGGTCCTCGGGTGTGACCACACCCCACTTGCCCTTTGGAATGGACACAACAACGCCGGTACCGAAAAAGCGCCAGGGTTCAAAATCATTCAGATCTGGGCCATTTTCGGTGACGTGAATCGCCGAATCCATATGAGTGCCACGGTGCTGAATACCTTCCCACTCCAGTACCTGGCAGCCGTGCATGGCATGAAACTGGACAGTATGGGTTTCTATACCCTTAGGGCTGGACGGCCATTGCGGCATACCGTGCCCCCAAGGGATACTGAGATCGTAATATTGCAGACCTGTTGGTTCACTCATCGTCTTTCCTTAATCGTTAAGCGTTATTGGTGCCGGGTTCGATGCGGTATTGCCCGCTGGGATCGCATATTCCCATGAGCCGGATCACGCAGGCATCGCCCACGTTCCAGCGCCAGGGATACGCATGAAAGGTACTGCGTTTTCCGGATAATGTGTCGAGATCTCCACCAACGTTTTCAATGGTAGGAATACCCGCTCCCAGCAGCAGTTTATGTGCAGGAAACCAGTCCGGATAATCATCCAGTGCCTCCCTGCCCGTTTCCGTTTTGTATTCCGCCGGGAGGCGTTTCATCGTTGGCCCATTACGGTGCGGCCCCAGAGATGTCGCCAGAGGGTGATCAACCTGCGGCGTATCGACGCCAACCAGTTTCACCTGCTTGTCGGCCAGCCACCGCGCGGCGGATTCCGCCAGGCCGGGGGCATGGCCAAAATACTCCTGGCTATCGGCATACTTATGGTGCCAACCAGTGTTAATCAACACAA
>TARA_B110000503_G_scaffold47345_1_pt1 | contig 22787 bp, 42 predicted proteins | sample TARA_B110000503 | Tara Oceans TARA_B110000503 (sample SAMEA4397472) | marine metagenome | biome: Polar Biome; feature: [SRF] surface water layer (ENVO:00010504); material: water (ENVO:00002006), including particulate matter (ENVO:01000060) such as... | depth 5 m | reverse complement strand
AGAGTTGGCATTCTTACCAAGCCTATACCCATGCCGTTGCATCCAGACATTGAAAGCATACTCCCAGTTTAAGAGTACCCCATCAACATCAGTTAAAATCAATTTATCATACATTAGTTATTCCTCAAAAGTTGTAGTCGTAATATTTCATTGGAGCGTCTGCTAGCACGTAACGTTGACCGTTTGCATCTCTCCAACCTTTGTTTTTGCTAAGGCGGATACGGATTACAGATGCATCCGGTTGGCTAGTGATGATCCATTTTTGATCTCGTTGATTGGAACAATGAGCGCTAAATCCGCCAACATGGAATTCCAATTTAACACTCTCGTCTTTTTCCGTATCCATGCGACGGATTTCAATAGTCTTGTCAGACACGATGTGAACAACTTCGAAGGGGTTAACGTCCGAGTAGCCGTGTAGGTTTGCGTATTTCATAATGTATATCCTTGTTTCAATCTATGGTTCATTATAGACCATATCCGCGTGAATGTACACAGTTAAATGCGGCTTTTAACAAAAAAAGCGCATTTAACTTGAATGTGTGTTATAAAAGATACACTTTACCCTTGACGGTTATAACTTTTGTGCTGACGTCGTTTAGATTTGTTCATGGAAGAAGACTTGATATTCCTTCTTCCGATGCTGGTACCTTTATTATTCGGTTCCGGTTTCCACATTGGAGCTGGCTTGTTTGAGCTCTTTGCCATCCTTTTTCACTTTCTTTTGCTTAGATTTCAGGCGTTTAATTATTTCGTCACCATCCATCCACAAGTCTTTATTGTTTAGCATGGCATCGATTTCTTTTACTGTCAAGAAGTCAGAATAAACTTCCCTTAGCATTTTCTCAGACCAAGTACGTTCATGTTGCAATTGGTCTAACATTTCTCCACCTTTACCAAAAGTACCACCTGAATAGTTGTGGAACATAAACATGGAATGGGCAGATACTTCAAAGACGTCACCACATAGGAAGATGACGGTAGCAGCAGACATACATGCACCTTCAACAGATACTACAACAGTAGCTTCTGTTTCGTTCAGTACACGCATGAATTGAATAGCCGAGAATAGATCCCCGCCGTAAGAGTTAATATAAAGCTTGATAACATCATTCGGACCAGAATGGCGAATGGTATCAAACCAATCGATATACTCATCAGCCGGTGAAATCTCACCTGACAAATAGAATTCTGATACTTTAGCTAAAGGCCTGTCTGTAAAGAAATCTTTCTTTTTAGGTGGGCCAAAGAGCTCTAGTAGTTCATTGTTTGACATGATTTTCCTTAATATAAGTTTGTAGCTCTTTTATTTTATCTTCTAGCTCTATTATATATTGTAGTACAATTTCCTTATCACACAAGGTTTGGCAACAGATATCAATCTGCTGATGCGCCTTAGTTGCTAAAGATTTTTCGCCTCTTGTATTCATTGATTGTCTCCAATAATTTAGGGGCCCAGTTGTCTCTGTGTTCTTTAAAGACTTGTGGCTCTTCTCCATCAACAGCAATAATAGTAACTAGGTTTGTGATAGGGATACCAGTACGTTCTTCCCACATAATTGCATATGCTGCTTCCTGAATAAAGTAGTTCTCAATCCAAGATTTTTTCTTTAACTTACGAGAGGTCTTAAAGTCGACAATAGAAATAACGCCATCAAAACTAGCCACGCAATCAACGCGACCGGCCAGGCCCAGATAGCCAGAATATAAAGCACATTCTTGCGCATAAATGTCTCCGATGCGTTGGTCCAGAACTGCTTGAACGTCTTTAAAATTCTCGACCACATTGGGCATAAATCCTTCTGTAAAATTAGCTTCATTATCTAAATACTTTTCGATAATAGCATGAACAGCAGTTCCTCGAGTAGATGCCCGATGAGAAATTTTATTTGCTTCCTCTGCACCTACCCGAGCGCGCCAGGCCTGGATATGTTCTTCACTTAATATAGAAAGTACTGTAGTAACTGAAGGATAATAAACGCCGTCTGGAGCAGCGTATTTTCTCCCAGTGCTAGTAGTCTCTGCAATAAGATCTTCATAACCAAGATCAATTTCCTTGTGGACGAATGTCCGCCGAGGTGTAGTCATAATATACTTTACCTTTTTTTATTTCACTGTCTTTGATATGCTTACCATTTAATGCGTATTTAGCACGCAATTTATGCTTATCATTCTTTTTATTTCTAGGATCAAATCTTTTAAACTTTGCCATTCTTATTCATCATTTCTTTTGTCATGATATAGTCCCGAACGAAATCGGAACGTACAATATCTTCCCAACTGAACTCTATTACTTCGAAGTTTCGAAGCTGCTCAATTATTTCCAGAAATGTCAGTATGCCATTTTTGTCTTTGTCTTTCTCAAAGTCTGATTGATAATAATCCCCACACATCATGAATTTACAATTACGCCCAACACGGGTAATCACTGTATCAAGTTCATGAAAGTTGAGGTTTTGCATTTCATCGATAATGATGATAGCATTGTTTAGTGTAACACCACGAATAAACGAGGTATTCATAAAACTAACATTGCCAGCATTACGCAATTTATTCCAGGCTTCTGGATCCCCAAACAATTCGGTGCATGCCGATCGGTATGGCGCAGTATAAGGATCTTCTTTTTCTTGTTCTGTACCTGGCAAGAAACCGATATCACGTGTAGGTACGATTGAACGTACTACTACAAGTTTATCGTATGGAGTCTCACGATCTAGTACATCTTCAAGCCCAAGGTATAGAGCTAAGAATGTCTTACCAGTACCAGCTGATCCAGCTAATACTAATGATCGATCATCCTTATATGCCTTAAACGCTTTTTTCTGATTATCTGTAAGTGGAGAGATTTCGGCCAGGTCTTCTAACCGAATCTTATGTGAAAGCGCCATTAATAATCCCGCATGTTATTGATTTTGTGTGTATCTTTGATTTTAGACATTACTTCGCGAAAGCCATTGTCAACCCTGAGGTCAGCATTGCCGGCGTTATAAAGAAAGCCGACTGTAGAAAGCACTTGCGATAGGTTGGGATCTGCTGCAATCTTTTCTTGCAGTTCTGCGTATGGACAAAAGACGTCAAAGAGCTCTTCAGTGACTTTGTTCCTTAATGTATAAGTTGGCATTTACTCTTTCTCTTTAATAAAAATTTTAAGAGTCCTACCGTCGTCTTGATAGGACGTTTCATGAGATACCACATTCCAGTTAGAATATGATCTTCCACTCTTATCTATAATTTCAATTCGGTTAACATCTCTAGACTCTTTTAATCTCCTAAGAATATAATTATGATATCTTTCTTGCATTATACTTCCTATGCTGCTTGAAACCATTCAGGAATTTCACGGCTAGTCCATGCCATTTTAAACCTAGATTGTTTTGTTTTATAAAAGTTGCGGTATGATGCAACCGGATTGTTAGGTACTACACATTCGGGGCTAGCATTCATTGCTAACTTAAATGGTGTACGACCAATCTTTGGGATATTTCTTGGAATTTTACATAGGATATCTTTTAGTAGCTTATCCGTAGCATGAATTTTACGATAGCGAAATGTGTATTCGTCACATAAAGACAAGAAGTGGATATAATGCCAGACATAGTTGGCGCTTGATTCCATAGTCCATACTGTACAAGGATGGTTCATATGAACTGCTTTGTACAATGTATCATTTCTGTAATCAGAAAGATGCCATTGCTTTGATTTTCTACCTGATTTAGATACACCTTCGACCAGTTTACCATCGAGTAAACGGTGCGCGGTTGATAGCATTTGTGCTGATTCGACAATCATTTTTACCACATGCTTATCGCACTGCAATTGAGCAGCGAGTGTAGGGTTGTCGTCAAGTACAAAAATATTCATTACATAAAATCCTCAAGTGTTCCATTATATTGTATCACAGTATCTTCTGATTGTACATCTTTATTTCGACAGATGTCTAAAATACGCTGTGTTTTGCTTACTACCCAATATTCTTTAAGGGGCAAAAATGCTCCCGATGATCCGTTCCAACCTTCAAATTCTGAATCATAAAAACCTATATTGCAGTCTTCAGGATTTTCGTTCTGTAGTACTGCTAATTCATCTGCCCACCGTTGCCATGTATAGTCATCAACAAGGTTTTCATCCATTTCGTAGTAGATCCGAGAATGGACTAGCATTTGAGCTCTGCGTTGTCTGATTTTCTCTTTGATAGTTTGATTGACCATCGGGACGCCTGTATACATTATTTTTATATAGGTATATTATACCACAGTTACGAGCAAATGTACACAGTTATTTTATGCACTTTTACGGATAAGGGTCTCCTCTATATCACTTATCCGACTGTTAAGATATGAATACTTTTTCTGCAATTTAAACACCAGTGATTCATCTCCTTGTTTCTCTATCTTATGGATGTAATTACGCAATTCACGCGAATCTTTTTTAAGTCGTTCTATTTGAGAACCATACATATCATCACTCCTTTTGGCAAGATTATTTGCACGTCGTTTTTTAGTAATAATGAGAGACCCTCCATTAGTTAAAAAAAAGAGCCGACGATCTTTCGATCGCCAGCTCGAAGCTAGAGAATAAGTTTATTCTTATGAAAACCTTTTAATATTCTCATAAAATTATTTATAATAATTCTACTTTGAGATGAGTCCTGGAAAGGCTTCTGCTACTAATTTTTTAGTAAGGCTTTTGTTATAACGTTCTTGCAGCAATTTATCTTTCATTGCAATTACTACTTCAGCCTCTTCCTTGACAAGACTTTCTAATAGCCGGATGAACATAATTTCTACCTTGCTTTTTTGCATATTGCTGCCCGGTCCACCAGATACAAAATAGCGGAACTGCCGTGACGCCTTACGCAGTCGCGCCGGGGGATTTTGCTTTTCCCATGGAGTATACGGTGGAGATCCAGGTGGTATAATAAAAATGATAGAATCGTCAAAGGCTCCTTTGAGAACATCCCTGAGACCTAGGGAATTGTTTTCACGGAGTACCTGGATTTTCTCTTCTTTAGTACGTTTAGTTGATACGGATTTAAGAATTTCGTCTAATGTGAAATCCTTAATTTTGTTCACGGCCATTTAATAAAACTCCTCGACAGATTCTATAAGTAATTTGCAACGTTTTTTGATCAAGTAGTTTAGCACTTTCAGTTTAGAAGTTGCTTTAGTACCTTCGTATGTATTTATAATATTTTCACGGATATCATCTGGCATTTCTGACAGATCGATTAATTTCTTATTACGGCAATAATTCCTATAGGTCTCAGAGTCCATGAATGTAGAAAGGTTTTCGGCATTCTCAAGCCATGCTGCAATTTTCTTTTGTGTTACTGGTGACTGCCGAATTCCATCAACAAAGGTATTATCCGGAGAAAGCACATTAGGTACTCCATCAGATGAATCACCCTTCAGGACATGCTCAAAGATATATGCCCTAGCATTTTTATCTTCAATGAATTTCTTAGTCATAGGAGAATACTGACGAACATTGTTATATTTTTGTAGCTGGATAAAATCTTTATCTGCAGATACAATCATAACAGGTTCATGCTTGCCAAACTCTTGGGTGTCTGTGACTAGTGCACCAATGATGTCATCAGCTTCACATCGATCAATATGAACTACTTTATAAGGAAAGTTATCACGTAGATCTTCACGTATCCCATTGATAATACGGAATACTTCATTCCAGTCGATAGAAGACTTTTCATCCTCACGACCTTCACGACGTTTAAATTTATAGTTGGGGAAATATTCACGGCGCCATGATGATGAATCACAAGCAATTACTACTTGGCCATACTCAGCACGAAACTTCTTGTTATACATGCGGATGGTATTCAAAATCATGTGACGGATTAGATCTTCGTCAATAGCCAGTTTTTGTGTAATAATACTGCCAATAGCAATACCATTATAATCAATTATCATCATTATTTAAATCTGCCTTTAAGTTATCAAGTTCTTCAGAGAGTTCGTCCATCACCATATGCAGATAGTGATCACGTATATCACGTGTAATCATAGCATAAAGCATATTCAGAATGAGACCCAAGTCTCTCGCCATTTGTGGATCATTATGTGGATCATACCCAAGATCAATAAGTTCAAATATAGCTGACTCTAGTACGTCAGCTGCGATATCCATATCAGTAGGTTCTTTGTATAGATCTCGCGGTTTATGGTTTTTGTTAGCCGGAAAATAGATTATATTATCTTTTGTCATAGTATATTATACCACATATTTCATCAAATGTACACCATTATTTTATATGTTTTGAATGTATTTTGCATCCGATGAACTCATTGTAGTAATCATCGGATAGAAGAACATCATACTCGAATTGAAGCTTTGCTTCGTAGTATGAACAAGATCCTTTCGTTTCGCATAAACGCAATATCTCTCGTTTGTAATTAGTTAGCCCCTTCGATTCAACCAAAGCTTGTACCTGGGCACTTGACCCGTAGTACGTCTGCCAATCAGATTCAACACGCGTATGTTGCCTACGCTTCCGTGCTTTAGTGATTGGTAGGATTTTTGGTTTCCAGAAAAACTTCTTACCGATATATTTTTTGCCGGTATCTAGTTCTGTTATCATATAGACAAAACCTTGGTACTCTTCTGGAGTTGTATCAAAGGGGCTTTCATTATAAATCCACTGTGTCATTAATAAACCATATCATTGTTATATGGTTTATTTATAGTACATTATTCTTCGTCAAAAAAGTCGAATAGATTCTCGTCTAGTGGATCTTGGAGTTCTTCTCCACACATTGGGCAGAATTTTACTTCATCATCTGCATCCTCATGGATATTCTTTACTGTAAACTGCGCACCGCATTCCGTGCATTCGTGGCTGCTGCTCATAGATTTAGACCCTTTACTGATAGCTGTGTTATATACGACTGGAGCTCATTATACCCGCCAACCCGCACGCGAAGACCTTCTTCGTCAGCAAAAATCAATGGGACGGTACGTTGGTCAGGGAATTTTTCTTTGAACTCTTCCATTAGTAAATCCCTACCAACCACTTGGTTAGTAAACGCAAAGCCTTTGTTTTCAAGTAAGCGTTTAGCACTCACGCAATATCCGCACGGTGGATCCTCACGTGTATAGATTAAAAATTTTGTCATAGGCTCATTCCTTTAAAAGTGTCGGCATCAACATCTTGTTTGACACCACCAATAATATAAGAACTGATTTCAGTTTCTTGTGGCGCAACTTGAACATTGCCGCCACCGATCCATTTTTCGGTCCATGGCAATGGGTTACTCTGCGGAACCTGGAATGGAGAAGTGTAACCTAATGCACGCATGCGTTTAGTGCCAATCCATTCAATGTAATCTGAAAGTAGTTTCTCGTTTAGTCCTAACATGGATCCGTCTTTAAACAGGTAATGAGCCCATTCTTTTTCTTGATTCACTGCCTGAACGAACATATCTATAACTTTAGAATCACACTCAGCTTTGATTTTTACAAAGTCAGGATCATCTTTTAACAATAGCTTTAGTATAGTCTGTGAAGCAGCAAGGTGTGTATTCTCATCCCTAGCAATAAACTTGATGATCTTAGCATTACCTTCCATCTTCTTCAGTTCGGCAAAGGCCCAGCTGCAAGCAAACGAAACATAGAACCGAACACCTTCTAGAATATTGATTGAATTCAGAACCAGCCATAGCTTGGTTTTAAGCTCATACAGATCTACAGTCTTAGTGAATGATGTTCCATTATTCTTATCTTTAATCTGAAATGTACCTTCACCTAATAGATCGTAAAATTTAGTGTAGGTAATAAAATCATCATAATATGTTGAAATATCTTCGGCACACGACAAAATCTCTGGGATGTCAAGCATCTCATCAAATACGATCGAAGGGTTAGGAAACACATTACGAATAATGTGTGTATACGACCTAGAGTGAATCGTTTCCATAAATGTCCATGTCATAACCAATGGTTCAATCTCTGGGATTGAAGCCACCGGCATAAGGCATTCAGATGGTCCTCGTCCTTGCACCGAATCGAGCAAGATTTGACGTTTCAGATTAGACGTAAAGATATGTTTTTCGAATGTTGATAGCGCAGCAAAGTCTGACTTGTCTTTAGATACATCAATCTCTTCAGGTCTCCAAAAGAAACCTAGCTGCTTATCTGTTAGTTTATCTAGTTGTGGATATTTTAAAACATCGTAGCGTGCAATATCCACACTCTCATCAAAGAACATCGTTGATTCTAAGTGGGATTTCAGCTTACGTTTAAATATTGACATTAATTATATTTCCATTTTATACAGTTTCAATTCAAATTACGCATGATTCACAATCTTCTTCGTCGTAGTCCTCCAGGATAATATCTTCTACAATATCTTCGTCTTTATATTCGCCAGCACCGTCATGAGTATTATTATAGTAAAGCTGTTTACCGCCATACTTATAGAACATAACCATGTCTTTTATTAGTTGAGACATAGGAACTTTAGAATCTTCAAAGTGCTCAGGGTTATAAGACGTATTAACAGAAATCCCTTGGTCGATGTATTTCTGTAAAACTGCGCATACTTTCAAATAACCGGCCGGGGTTTTCTGATCCCATAAGAGATCATATCTGTTTTTCAGATGATGATAACCAGGAACAACCTGGGCCATTACACCATCTTTAGACTGCTTGTACGATACCAAAGCACGAGGTGGTTCGATACCATTTGTTGAATTTGAGATCTGTGCAGACGTCTCGGCAGGCATAAGAGCCATAAGGGTAGAGTTACGAATACCAGTTACTTTTAACTGGGCGCGTAGTCCATCCCAATCCATACGTTCTGTATGTGGCACCAATTCATCAACATCTCTCTTATAGGTATCAATCGGAAGTTTACCATAGTCGTATTTAGTTTCATCAGATTTAAGGCATGAACCTTTTTCATTTGCTAGATTTGCAGATGCTTTAATCAGATAATAAGACCAAGCTTCGGCGTATTCATCGATTGTAGCCAAGGCTGCATCATCGTATTTGAGTCCACGTTTAGCCAAGAAGTAAGCCAAGTTGATAATACCTACACCCAATGGGCGTCGATTCATTGTGCTGATTTGCGCAGCAAGTACGGGATACGCCTGGTAGTCAAGGAGAGCATCGAGGGAACGTACTGCGATTTCACAATATTTTTCGAATTCTTTAGGGTCATTGATAAGTCCCCAGTTGATGGCCGACAGAGTGCACAGACTGATTTCACCATTTTCATCCTCAGAGTTAGTAAGCGGTTTAGTAGGAAGGTCAATTTCACAGCACAGATTCGATTGACGAATAGGTGCGATTTCAGGAATGAAAGAACCATGCTCATTTGCATGATCCACATTCATTAGATAGATCCTACCAGTATCTTTGCGTTCAGTTAAAAACTGAGAAAACACATCGATAGCGGGCATAACTTTTTTACGGATTGAATTGTCTGCTTCGTACATTTCGTACAAGCGTTTGAACTCTTCTTGATTAGCATAGAATGCATTAAAGAGTCCTGGTACATCAGGAGGAGAGAACAAGGTAATATTGCCACCGGTCAATAGGCGTTCATACATTGTTTTATTAAATTGGAATGCATAGTCCATATGACGGACACGATTCTCTTCGGTACCCTTATTGTTTTTGAGTACTACGAGATCTTCGAATTCGAGGTGCCATACCGGGAGATAGACTGTCGCAGCTCCTCCACGGACTCCGCCTTGGGAACATGATTTGACAGCTGATTGAAAGTACTTAAGGAACGGTACAAGTCCTGTGTGTACAATAGATCCATCACTGATTCTAGACCCAAGAGCTCGGATTGAACCAGCTCCAATCCCGATTCCAGCTTTCTTAGAAATATATCGTACGATCGAGGTTGCGGTCGAATTGATAGAGTCCAGTGAATCTCCTGCTTCAATGAGGACACACGAACTAAACTGCCGTGTAGGAGTCCGGACCCCAGCCATAATAGGCGTCGGTAGTGAGATGTAGAACTGGGACACTGCGTCATAAAATTCTTTAACCCATTTGATTCGGACGTCGGTCGGATAGTCTGCAAAGAGTGTAGCACCGATCATCATGTACAACATTTGTGGAGTCTCATAAATGGTCTTAGTTCCACGGTTTTGTACTAGGTACTTACCACGGAATTGTTCCATTCCAACATATGTAAACAAATCATCTCTATCATGTTTAATATAGCTGTTGAGTCGTTCCAACTCTTCACTGTTATATTTATTTAAAATATCTGCGTCATAGACACCACGATCAATATTTTTTTCTACTAAATGAGAAAGCAACCATGGTTCATATTGACCATATACTTCTTTACGCAACTTGTAATTAACAAGTCGTGCTGCCACATATTGGTAGTTGACTGTATTCTCTGAAATCAGTTCAGCCGCAGATTTGATTAATAGTTCATGAATATCATATGCTTTGATACCATCATATAGTTGTAGGTTTGCCTTTAGCTCGATCTCAGAAATCGAAACTGCGCTGATGTCTTTAGTAGCCCATTCCAAAACCTTATGGATTTTGTCAAGTTCAAATGGTTCAGCATGCCCGTCACGCTTGGTGACTTTTAAAATCTTGTTCATATATATCTCCGCAATCGATAATACCATTATACCACATAACCGTGGTATTGTACATAGTTATTTGTAATATTTTTAACTTAGTTCGACGGATTGTCGATAGGAGGTTCGTAATACTCTCTATACTTGAGTATTATGGTTTTCTGCTGATTGATGTAGTTTCTAATCTCCATCATAGTGACAGACAGATTTTCATAACCATTATCAGTTAAACCAAACAAGACAAGATCAGTATTAGACTTCTTTAACTTTTCCCATACAGCATCAGCATTCTCCGGAGTAATAATAACCCACTTCATTGAAGAAGGTTTTACCGGAGACGGATCTGGGAGATTTAGTGGAGTTCGCTCAATAGCTTCTGTTTGCACAACAACTGGATCAACTTTTGATCCAAATAGGTTTAATGACGAACAGCCACTAAGGAGTGACAGGGATATAATTAGGATTAGCGATTGATGGACATTCACGGTTGATCTCACTTGAGGTTTTAGCATTGCGCTCTTTATCAGTTAAAGGTGATCCAGTCGCTATCTCTAAACATCGTATAGCGCTGTCGGTTCCCCGGTTTACTAATCTTTCGATCAGTGCCGGTTTGGCTGCAGCTATTGCACCAAAGTCTCTAGCTTCGCCCTTTGCGTTTACATTAAATTTGTCTGTTAGGTCTTTAACTTCTTGGGCATGTTTGCTCGCCTGCTCAGTTAAAGTTTTATTTATCACTTGAATTTGAGCGATATCTTCTTTAATTGAATTAATTAAGTCATTCTGTTGTTTAACAGAATCTTTTAATACTTGTTCATTTATTTGAGATATTGCTAGATTTGCCTTGAGGTTTGTGATGTACCACAAACCACCAGCGACTATTCCGACGATTGCCAATATAGCAATCATTTTTATCATCTGAGTTGCGCCAAACATATTAAGCCCCTTGAGCTCGTTTGAACATCTTTGTTACAGCATACTTAGATCTGCCATCCATCTTTTTGGTTTTACCAGTTGGATTCATGTCCACTCCAGCAACAGAATTTGCTGCTACTTCTTCGGGAACACAGTTTGGAACCTGTTTGCCATTTTTCTTTTTCATGCCGATCTGCTTATAATTATCCCAGCATGCTTCGTTTGCTTCAGCAAATTGTTTAAATGTTTTCATCGCTTAATATCTCCTGGTGATACAAAAATATCAGTCTTTGTTGATGGATGACGCACCATATATACAGGTGTGCCAAATAATTGATCAACAGGTGCACATCCGGCCGGTACGATAACCCTTGAACCTTTACGTCCAATGATTTCACCAGTCATCGGTGATGCGATACTTTCGTGTAGTACATACGCGCCAGGTGCTAATGTATCGACATCGATTACATTCCAAAAACTTTCGGTAATAGTATTATCAATTTCAAGGTTCATAGATTCCATGACCTTTTCTAATACTAATTTCAACTGGCGTTCTGATAGGCTTGTTTCTTCTTTAATTAGGAATAACGCTGCAGCAAAGTTTCCAAGTTGGGATTTACCAAATGGAAGTTTTTCTAAAATACGTTTAAGATTAAACGCTAGTCTATGGAAAACAGTATACGCAGACTTCTCGGCCGTAGTCTTAAGAGAATTGGATTTCCTAAGAACTTGACCATTTTCATCAATAATACCTAGTTTATACGCATCAGATTCATTCCATGGTGTGACCATAGTTCTAATGATTCTGTATGTGTAATAGGTATCTGCTGCTTGAGAAATAATGCCCATTAAAGTTTCCTAAGTGTTTCTATAATCTTCGGATCTAACGCGATCTCAATATAGTCCTTCTCTGGTAAGAAGTTTAAAAACACCAGAAAGGTCTTAAGTTGAGGCCAGTACTTATCGTCGATCTTAAAGAATATCATCCTATTTGCGGCTTCAATACCAAAGACATTATACAAGACAATTAGATGGTTTAGTATCAATCGCTCTTGTAGATCCCCAGTACCATAACGGCTAAAAAGCCGCTTTAGATACTTAAACCTTTTAAGGTCTTCATAAAATTCTTCAATATCAGTACACTGCTTGTTGTTATAATTACGTGTGGCAAACAGTATAAAGTTATCATTATTTAATTCATCAAAAAGCTGCATTTAATCATCCTGGTAAAAGTAGTTACAGTATTATCTATAACTTATTTTTTACGACTCCAACCTTTTGATTTTGGCTTTGGAGTTTCAACTTTTGGAGTTTCTTCAACTTGGGGTTCTTCTTTAGCATCAGTAAATACATTGATCTCTACATCTAGAGTATCTTCGATTTTTTGCTCAACTGCAGCAACTTTTGCCTTAACACCATTCCATGCGGCGATCATTTCATCAGTGAATTTAACACCTTTGAGTTTTTCGCCACTGGCAGAAAACAAACCGTGTGATTTGGCAATAGAGTTTTTCAACCAACCAACTTTTTTCATTTACGTAGATCCTTCAATTTTTTAATTTTGTCACCTTGGGGATTATCACCAATGCGTTTTGGAGCAACTTTAACTTTAGCCGTAACACCTTGATCATCTTTTGGTGTACGATCGATTACTGTCTGACCATGTGCATCTTTAAAAGATTTTTCGCCTTTAGCTTCTGGTGAAGATACTTCACTAATAGCTTTGTTTTTCAAAGCCGATACAACTTCTAAAACGGTGTCGCCATTAACGCCAGCAGTTATAAGTGCTTTGTTAATATCAGCCCACATATATTGAGTGGTATCTTCAGATACAGTATCAGACGTTGAACCTGATTTTGCAGATTCTTTATCTTTTTTCTTTTTCGAAACCTGAGTTACTTCACCATCATCTGGATCAATTTCAATAGCTTCAGTTTTTTTACTGATAGCTTTACGACGGTTATGAAGATACTCATCCGAATCATCAGAGTCTCCATCGTTGTCGATATCTTTATCTTTACGATCTTCATGGTCGCCCTTTAAAGCGTTTTTATCCACTGGATCCATTTTTGTTTTGTCTTTAGAAGCTGCTTCGGTTAGCATCTTTAGATAGACATCCATAATTGACATGTTATTCTCCTATTTGCCCATAAAAAGGGTGCCTACGACGGCGGTTATTAGTGCTACTGCAACGATCCAGAATAAACGATTGATAACCCTAACAGTAATATTAGTTTCATCTACCTTCTTTTCTACACCGTCAATTCGTTCTTCCGTTTTGATCATACGATCCATAAGGAATGTTTTATCTTTTTCTAATGCGATGAGTTTCTCTTCCGCTCTGGCTAAAGAAATAACTGTTTCAGCTAACCTATCAATCTTCTGCTCGATGCGATCAAGTCGCCCAGCATCAGCGGCAATATGCGCCGAAAGAAATTCTTTTTCCATATTACTTTCCATCAGTTTTTGCTTCAATATTTTTTAAGTTAACTTTTTTTACATTATCACGTTTTGTAACATTAGTGTGTTCATCATTGCACTCTCCACAACAATCAGGAGTACCACAATTAACATGTTCTTTTTCAAACTTAAGCATAAAAATCAATCCCCGTAGACTGTGTGTGCCATTTGGCCTTAGCGCAAAATCTTTTCCATGCAGCAGAGTTTTGTTCTAGTTCCTGCATCTTATAAATTAGTTTATCCATGTCATGAGTATTCTGCGAAGCAACATTGCTGTTCATAGTAAGTCCTGGCGAACGACGACTATGATTCAAAATAGTCTGAGCTTTCTTTAAAAGCTTTTTCTCTAATGATTCATAGTTATCTTTAGCTTCGTAGAGTGCAAATTTAATCATTTCATTTTATTTGCAGATCTATTTAGGCCTTTTACCCTATTTTGACCGCCTTTAAGATCTTTCTTAGTAAGAGTACCTTTATTAAGCTTTTCTCTTTTCTTTTGAAGATCAGCACCGGCTGCTGCATGATAGTTTTGTAGTGTGTTTTGTGAGATTTCATCAACTTGAGTTGACTCATCGACTTCATCTTTACCTTGGGCTTTGAGCCTAAAATGTTTACGCACTTCACCATCAACAACTCGAGTTACACTCGTAATCATATCTGCCTTTTTAAGCATCTTGCGTAGTTTCATTTTTAGGTCTGCCGGACTAGAAGCACCAATAAACATCGTAGGTAAACCTTCGATCTCTACTTTGTAGTTAGCATCTTCGGCGAGATATGATTTAAATGTTTGCATTATTCTTCTTCCTCTTCATCGTCATCTTGACCTTCAAAATAAGAATGAAGTGCTTCAATTTCAATAAAAGCTTTAGTGAGTTTAAATTGTACCCATTCTTCTAGATCATCATCATCTTCGATATCGTCTAGCATTTCTTCTACTGCATAACGCATGAATTTTAGCTGGTTGCGAATCATCGATCCTTCACCGTCGTAGTCGTTATATTCGTTTTCGAATGCTTCGTCCAGTTCATCAATTTCAACGGATTCTTTTTTATCCCAAGGGGCTTTTTTCAGAGACACTTGATCTTTAGGTTTAGCCTGGGCTTTTGCCGAACCAAGAGCATGACGGATTTGCTTAGGAGAAATAACTTTCTTTGCTTCTTCGATTTCAAGCTCTTCGTTTTGACGGCGAAGAACAGCTGCAACTTTAGGATGAGAGGCCAAACCTTTAGAGATTTTTTCAATAGCTCTATGTGCACCAGTCATATTACCACCTTTATAGCGTGGATCCGATGCAATGCCGATAGCCATTTTAATATGCTTTTCAGGATGTGCCACAGCTTCTTCAACACTTTCAGACTTGGCTCGAACAGCTGCTAGCGATCGTTGGGTAGAAGTCATCGGTTTTGCTTTAACAGGTTTATTGTTTTTATCTTGGGCCCGAATATGAGCAATATTGTCTACACCCAGCTTAGGACCTTTTTCATCCAAAGCAGCCGCAGATTCTCTTAGTGCAAAAAAATCTTTCATTAATATTTTCCTTTATGTTTTGCTTCAAATGCGACACCTTGGCGAGTGTGCTTGGTTTCTTTAGAGTATTTATTAAACGTTGAAAAGGACCTAAAGTTATTAGGTTTAACTTCTTCTACGGTTTCAGTTATAGTATTATTTCCGCTATCGATCTGTTCAACAGCATCTAGCCATTTACGGAATCTCATACCATCAGCTCTTTCTACGATAACATAGTTTGAGCCAAGAATGACGACATTACACACTTCTTGTGTTTCTTTAATGACTACTGAATCGCCGAGAGTATAGAGCGTGCCAGCAACATAAGCTTCACGCTCTTCAGATACTGATTGGAACTCAATGTGTTTACGATAATCATATGATTCTTTTAGTCCCATACCTTTACGAACATCATTAAACAACTGATTGCCGTCTTTAAAGCCTTTAGGTAAACCTTTAGAGAAAGAAGCAAAATCATTAGCTTCGGCCGCAGCCCTCATCTTAGATGCTGACATACCAGACACATCATCTGCATCTTGATCTCTTTCGCCAGCCGAAACAACATTAACGCCGTTTTCGAAATTATAAAGGCCATGACGACCTTTGACTCCATTGTATTTGTTGCTCAATGTTTCAAATTCTAATACACGATCTGAACCAACAACCATATTTACTTTATTATACCCTTGGTCATATAGTTTAACTAGGATATCAAATACTGTTTTAACCGTAGCATCTAGGATGATAGCACGGGCGTGACGTGGGTACATGCGACGCATGTACTTTATTTTAGTAGCGTAATCTAAAGGATTCTTTTTAGGGTCACCTGATTGTGATGCATAAACCATATACCGTCCACTACGCGCGACTTTTGCCACAGCGTTCAACAGTTTTTCATGTCCTGTTGTAGGAGGATTAAAACGACCGAAAGTAAAAGTAACTTCCTTAGTCGCCTCCGTTACATAGTCGGAGAAACGTCTAATCATATTACTTGTCCTTTGGCTTCATTTTAGCCCGGTCTTTACCACGAACTTTAGGTAGAAGCTTTTTGGCAATGCGCTGAATAGCAGCTTTCCGCTTGCCCAATAGTTTTTCATAGTTACCACGTGCCCCGTATGACAAGTCACTTTTAGATTTACCGCGTAGTAATTTTTTGAGAATGATCATGCGAGCTTGACGCATAGCTCTTTTCTTTAAAACACCCATGTTTGCAACACGCTTCTTAGCGCGCCGTTGACCCATTTTGATTTTGGATTTGTTACGACGCATAGTAGCTTTCGCCTTCATGCGTTGCTGAATGCCAAGGATCTCATCGAGTTCAGCAGACGTCTCTTCAATGCCTTGCTTACGCTTTTTAGCATCATATCCGATTTGCTCGGGTTGTCCTGGCCGCTGATTCGCGATCATCAGATCTTTAAAACTATACATTTATTTTCTCGCTCTTTCCATTAGGATCGGGATGGTGTGTCCCAGCCTTTAATTATATCTTTAGAAAAGTTATTAGTCGAAAATTCCATTCGATCTACCAACTTAACCGCGCCGCCTTTAAGCCTATCAATAGCTACAAAGCCTTCAGCTCCGGTAACCTTAAAGCCGCTTGTTGTTTTTACAAAGGTACTAATATTATTTAATCTATTTAGTTTATTTATAATTTTTAACTTTGCAACAACAATAGCCTGTTGCAAATCGAATAACAATTTAAGATTTTGTTTATTTTCTTGAGAAAAGAACAAAAGCATTTCATCACGTTTCTTAATTTGCGTAGTTTTACCGGCCGGAGTCGAACGTTTGTCTATCTCCTTTTGATATTTATCAGCGATAAATTTGATCAATCCTTCGGTATGTTTAGTAGTATTTGTAACAATTGTCTTGTTACGAACCATAGAATTGTTATATGTTTCTATAGTAGATGAGAGTTCAGAATTTGATTCAATTTGCTTGAGAGTTGTGCTGGATATTTTATTAAAGATTCGTCCAGCATCCGATAGAGCTTTAGTGACTTCGGCTGTGTCGGCTTTCGTGAGCGTGACAGTTCCAGATAGATCTCGCAGTTCCGCATCCTGGGCCCAGACCGTTCGCACTTTTCTGAATTTTGACACATCGGCCCCGTAAGAAGCCGACATACTTTCGAAGTCTTTGCCTGAATAAGTAGTATGGAATACAACTCCAATACGCGCCGATCGAATTCGTTTGGCTTCATCGCTAGTGTTAGGAACAGCGTAAACAATGGTATTAGGATGAAAAGTAGTATAAGACACTCCATCTATTTTCTCCGTTTTAAGATCTGGCGAAGTAAACATAATATCGCCCTGTACTACTCCCTTAATCCCAAGCTTAGCTAATTCTTCTAAGGCTATTTTCATCTTAGAGTTTAGATCTGCACTTGATATATCCGCGTCTATGTCCGCATTTGTTTTATATACCTTAGGATTCTTATTAAATATACCCTTCTTGGCCACAAAAAACTTACCGTCACTTGGATCTTGACCACAGAAAACAGCTGGTGCTCCGTCCCATTTGACAGTAACATCAGTACCAGTATTTGAATTACCAGCCAGCATATCACGAAGAGAACGCAATGCTAAGATTGCATCCCGCGCGCCTTTCACACCACCATAAATCACCTGATCCTCAATGTGAGTCATGTGTGTATTTTTTTCTTCGGATAGATATTGACCGAATTTAATCATTTAAATGTCCTACTTGTGATTGAAATCGCACATCATACGTGTCGGGTAACCATCGGCACCTTGGGTATCGCGAATATTAATTTTAAATTTATACGATGAGGATTCAAATTCAACGTCAATACGCTTGCCGTTGCCACCTTTACCACCATAATATACAGTGATTCCGGACGTAATATTTGCAGCCTTTTTCATAGCTGCAGCATCCATCTTTTTAGATAGTATTTTGCTTGATAGCTTATGGATCACATGATAATTATAACCAATGCCAGACTGTAATAGTTTGCCAATAGCAGCAGAGTCATACTTAGCACGGCGATCTATAAATTGAGATCTTTCTAACTTGTCTCCATTAAATATTTGACAGAACCGAATAGGATCAATACCAAATATGCTGAGCAGCTTTAGACCGTTTTTATTAGAAATATTGCCGCTCTTAATCTCGGGCGGAGTGAGAATTGTACGTACGCCAACATTAAAGAATGTTGTAGTACCACCGAGTTTAAGGCTTAAATAAATTTCTTGTGAGTCAGTTGTAAGTGTAACGTCAGTAAGTGACTTACCTACATCAAAGCCACTACCTTTAGGATTGGAAAGAACGATAGTAGACCCAAATTGAATTGGACGCTTTGTGTTTTCACCACCGACAACTTCAATCTTTAGTGTCTTAGATGCTCTGAGGTTATATGTCTTATCGATATCTTCAATAGCAGCTAATATCTTTTTATCAGATACCTCTTCACCATCCCACCAGGCTTGTAGTGCAGTAGCAAAGATACCTTCAAATAGGTTTCCTCGGTTATTCACCCCGCGGTTGCCGGATGATCCGTTACCATATTTAATCTTGATTCTACTGAGCTTAGCACCTTTAACAATATCTGAAAGCTCTACTGATCCAGCTAAGGCCCGGGATATATTAACTACATTCTTTTTAAGATCTATATTAATCGGAGTATCTACTGTAGGAGCTTTTTGCTTTAAGAATGTAAATAAGCTTTTAACTTCTTCTCGCGCTTCCGGAGAAAAGTCTTTTAGAGTAGTCTCTATCTCATTTGCATTTTTAGGAAAGAAAGAGTACATCTCTGAAATATATCCTTTAAGGGTAAACATATTTAATGCCTTATTTGTTCTGCCACATGTACTATTTATAAAAAAAAATAGGCCAGCGTTTTGAGTGCTGACCTATTTAATTCAAAGAGTTTTATCTCTTTGATGGCATTAAGTGATTATACTGAACGCATAAAGGCATAACCTGCAGCAACAAGTGCTTTGGTAGGTGTACCTACTTTGTACTTCGAATATGACTGACCGTCATACGAAGAAGTGCGTTTATTCAAATAGATGCACAAGCCTTCGGCACGCAATTTAGCAATCACGGCTGTTGGATTCTTAACGCGAAACCGAGCAGCGATTTGCTTAGCAGTAAGTTCCTGACCAGCAAGAAGAGCAGTAGCAACTTTAGCAGATTGTGTGGTTTTGGTAGTGGTTTTCATGTAGTAAATTCCCATTCATATTAAGACAGTATTGTCTGACACCTTTACGGTGTTTCGCTTGAGTCTCACAAGCTCATCAGAGACATGACGTAAAGCATTCTAAAACTAGTTGATGTTCAAGCTTGAACGCTTCCTTTTCCCACGGCAGATCCTCGTATGCAACACCATCAGAGTAAACCCGCTTCTTCCAGCAAATCCTACCATCATCCTTGTGCTTCATCTCATTACGAGCATATTGCTTTAAGTGAGTAAGTTCGTGGCACAAGGTAGATACTAAATCATATAGACGTAGGTTCTTATCAATTTCAATCTCAAACTCACGATTGTTATCTAATTCAGAACAGTATCCATAGGCACCGGCCTTGTCATAACACGTTGTAAGCTTTACAGTGATATCTAGAGTACGAAAACGTGGCAACATTTTTTTCAGATACCAGTGTACTACTTTACTTACCATTTCTTTAGAGGATTTAGTCCCTCCAATAATAGTAACTTCGTTCATTAAGCTTCCTCGTACAAATATTCACAGCAGAAATCTCTAATAGTGGCTTCTACCATACCTATAGAAATACCGACAATCTTAGCGATCTGATCAACCGGAATATTATCCTCGTAAAGTTCCGTGATGTCTAATACTAAATTTCCCATTTTTGACATGAATTATCTTCTTTGCAAAATATAAGCATCAACATATTCTGCACATTCTAAAGGCAGAGACCGAGACACCATCTGTTTAATACACCTGTCTGATATACGACTATCATATTTGTTCTGATAGTATTCGCGTGTACGGTCAAGGCGGTTATCACCACGGCCTTGAAGTTTGATACGGAACGAATACTTATATCCTGAAGATTTGACCATTTTATTCATGTTCCGGACCATAGCTTTCAGATCTTCCAGCTGGAGCATGTCGTCAGCAGATCCGTAGTGGAATGTACCGATATACGCGTCAGTACGTTTCTTGTCAATTTGAATACCCATCATATAGTTCCTTTTTTCATTTTATAGTATATTATACCACAGATTCAGGCCAATGTACACACTTATTTGCGTTTATTTTCATTTATTTTTTCCTTAAGAATCAACAACTTAGGAAAAACGTTCGTTTTTATCACTAAATGGGCTGATTTCTTCGCCTTCTATAGTGATAATATTGTTCATTTCTAGCACCTTTATGGTCGTTTCAACACCAAATGACATACCGTCACCATAATGCTTCTTACGGTCATTTCTAGTGATGTAATGTATGGATACTAACCACCACGCCAGGATCATACCCAGCTGCCAATACTCTAAAAACATTAAGCCTCCTCTATGGTTACCTTATATTTGGTACCATTTTTATCTATAACTTCTAGTGTTTTCTTAGTACTCACAAAGTAACCGCCTTCAGGGTGAAGATCCATCTTAACACGACCGACGTTATCTATATGCGAATAGCAATTATCGCGCACATCATTGGTCAGTAGAGTCTTCACCCTGTCAGCGATATAATCACAGTATTTTAAATTCACGCAGCCATCCTTTCATAATCACAATTATAAGCGATGCGCTGACCGCCTTTTGCAAGGTAGAAAAACTCATTCTTAGCCAGAACATCAGAAGCCCAATATTCTTCACGGTCGGTGGTACGTGAGGCAACCCAATTGGGTTTAGCCCAATCTAACTCCCAAGGAGTTTCCCACTCATCACATTCACACGAATCATCGTCTGTGAGATCGAAATCGATGATGTACTCTTCAAAACGCTCGTTAGAAGACTCAATCAAAGAGGTTAAGTTAGGAATGCCATTCATGGCAATGAAGTCACTTGACTTCGAAGACAGGTTCCGAACAACGTAGGTTTCCACACCTTTGTTCTTCCAGTATTGGGGGCACTCGCCGGTGCCATCCCAGTCGTGGGCCCCGTAGTTCTCACGGTATTGTGTTCTTATTACTAGTTTCATAATATAATATCCTCTGATCCAATTTATAATACAATTATACCATGAATCAGAGGCTATGTACACACTTATTTGCGTTTATTTTCACTTATTTGCGCAAGTGTGTCAAAAATGATACACTATCTAGTAGTGATTTTGATCCTGTCAAAGCCAACCGGACTGACAATTGAATAGACACCAGTATCATTATCTAGTATGATATCACCAATTGATACATTCCTAAGAGCACCTGAAATTAAGATTTTACTATTTGCCCTGTCGGTATTAACTAATGTAGAGGCTTCAGATAAACTATTAGCCTCTACATCTGCTGCTTTATTGTAATAGCCATCAGCAAAGGCTTTGCGCGCAGTCGAAATAGAAAAGGCATCAGAAATACCGTAAAAAATCGATTGACTGGCCAAAGTCTTATTTGATTTAGCAATTTGATATATTGTATGTTTTGACATATTATCCTACTAATTGTTTAATTCCAGCTGCCCAATTTTCGGCAGCATCTTGTACATATCTTAATGCCTTACCCTCAAAATCTTCAGTAAAGAAACGCTTACCGTTATTGTCAAAATACTTAATATAGAATGATTCATTCTTCATATCAGCATGTACCTCAGCTTTGCCTCGGTTATCATCGGAATAATGCGTAGATAGTTTTTTACCCATGTCTTATCTCCTAAAGGTTTTGATGTTGTGGTTAAGTATTAATAAATTCTTCGGCCATTGGAAAGATACCAGAGATTGCTTTACCAATTGCACGAGCTAATTCCATATGCTCCTTTTGTGTTCCATTTGATGATCGTAATTCGATATAATGAATCCAAGAACGAAGTGTACCATTGACCGTCATTCTGGAGATTGTATTACCCTCCGGAAGAACTGCCCTGGCTTGTTCTTTAGCAATTCCGTTCTTGACAGCCCAATCATATGCAGACTTAGCTGCAGTAATTACGCGCAGCTGGTGTGCGTGCCATTCTCTACTAATATCAGCATCAAATGGTCTAGTCAAATCAAAGTCTACAGAATTTTGTCGATTCTTATTGTCCTGCCATCTTGCTTCCCGGGTAACAAATTGTTCTCCCATATCAGCCGGATTCGCGTATCTCTGGGAGAATTCTTGGAAGCTAAATGATCTATGTCTAAGAAACTGTCTGGCAATGTCTCTGGTTGTTTCAACTTCAATTGTAGCTGAGGCCATTTCCAGAGGACTCCAGTG
>TARA_B110000503_G_scaffold52864_2_pt1 | contig 22886 bp, 21 predicted proteins | sample TARA_B110000503 | Tara Oceans TARA_B110000503 (sample SAMEA4397472) | marine metagenome | biome: Polar Biome; feature: [SRF] surface water layer (ENVO:00010504); material: water (ENVO:00002006), including particulate matter (ENVO:01000060) such as... | depth 5 m | reverse complement strand
TGGAACAACGTCGTCATGGGAACCTGCAATTCATAGCCGACACCCCCCACTTCCACCAGAATGACTGGGGCCTGCTTATGGACGAGACGTCCTCTGATTCTACCTATCATCCGGTGGGAGTCCTGTCAGCGTATTCGACGTCGGCGCACAGACTTGGCGCCGGCCATATTGATCATACTTTGTTGTGTATGCGCGTGACACAGCGCTGCGGCCAGCGCATCCGCTGCATCTTCCTGCGGCGCCGATGGCAATCTGAGCAAGACCTTGACCATGTGCTGCACCTGCTCTTTATCTGCCGCCCCGGTTCCGACTACCGACTGCTTGATTTGGCGAGCCGAGTACTCCGCAACGATCATATCCTGCACGGCACAGGCCACAATCGCAGCACCACGCGCCTGCCCCAGTTTGAGCGCGGAGCCGGGGTTTTTCGCCATAAAGACCTGCTCGATCGCCAGTTCCTGTGGGCAATGCAATTCAACCAGTTCAGTCACACTGTCAAAAATGACCCGCAGTCGCTCCGGCAATTCATCCCCGGACAAGCGAATCACCCCACTGGTAATGTACTCGCTGCGCCCGGACACATAACTGATAATGCCAAAGCCTGTTTTACGTGAGCCAGGGTCGATCCCTAGGATAAGCGACATGCCAATTTCCGCCAGATACTTCAGGCTACCATTATGGACAAGTTTGTGGGGTTGGTCTGTAGGCAGAAGATATGATTTTGCAGCCGAGGCCTAACGAATGAACTCCCGCCATGTCCTACTTAAGACACGGGGACCAAGGCCGCGGAGTGAACCGCCCTGCCTTTTTATAGAGAGGCAGTAACCTATTCTTCCTTCTCGATGGCTTCGCGGCTCTGGCGCAGTCTGATATTCAGCTCTTTCAACTGCTCAGCACTGACATCCCCGGGCGCGCGGGTCATGACGCAGGCCGCACTCTGGGTCTTGGGGAAAGCGATCACATCACGAATAGACTTGGCGCCCGTCATCAACATTACCAGCCGGTCCAAACCAAATGCCAAACCCCCATGAGGCGGCGCGCCATACTGTAACGCGTTCAGTAGGAACCCGAATTTTTCCTCGGCCTCTGCCTCATCGATATTCAGAATGCGAAAAACCGCCTGCTGCATCTCATGCTTATGGATACGGATGCTGCCACCACCGAGTTCACAGCCGTTTAAGACCATGTCATAGGCGCGAGATAGCGCCTCGCCCGGGCTGGCCGCGAGCTGCTTCGCGTCGCAAGAGGGTGCGGTGAAGGGGTGATGTAGCGACGTCCAAGCACCATTGGCATCCTTTTCAAACATGGGGAAATCCACGACCCACACCGGCGCCCATCCCTCAGCCACTAAGCCCTGATCTTCGGCAACCTTGATTCGCAAAGCCCCAAGGGCCTCATTGACCACCCGCGCTCGATCAGCTCCAAAGAAAATGATATCGCCATCGGCAGCACCTAGCCGTTCCATCATCTGTGCGACGACGTCATCAGGCATGAATTTCAGAATAGGAGATTGCAGACCCGCCACCCCCGCCCCAATGTCATTGACCTTAATCCAAGCAAGCCCACGGGCGCCGTAGATGGACACATATTGGGTGTAGGCATCGATTTCTTTGCGACTGATAGAGGCGCCGCCAGTCACTTTCAGCGCCGCAACTCTTCCTTCGGGGTCATCTGCCGGCCCGCGAAACACTTTAAACTCGACCTGCTGCATCAGGTCATCCACGCTGACCAGTTCCAGCGGGATACGCAGATCGGGCTTGTCCGAACCATAGCGCTCCATGGCTTCCGCATAGCTAATGTGGGGAAACGCAGGCAAATCGACTTTCAGTACAGCCTGGAATAATTCGCGAATCATGCGCTCAGTGATGGCCATAATCTCTTGTTCGCCCAAAAAGGCCGTTTCGATATCAATCTGGGTAAACTCAGGCTGCCGATCGGCGCGCAGGTCCTCGTCCCGAAAGCACTTGGCAACCTGATAATAGCGATCGAAACCCGCCACCATTAACAACTGCTTGAACAATTGAGGTGACTGCGGCAGAGCAAAGAACTGACCCGGATGAGTGCGGCTAGGCACCAAATAGTCACGAGCGCCCTCAGGCGTCGCCCGCGTGAGAATCGGTGTTTCAATATCCAGAAACCCCTCGCCGTCGAGGAAGCCTCGCACTGCGCTAGTAATTCTGGAGCGCAAAATCAGGCGGTCCTGCATTTGCTGCCGGCGCAGGTCCATATATCGGTACTGCAGGCGCACGTCTTCACCGACATTTGTGTATTCATCTAATTGGAAGGGCGGCGTCGCAGCGGTATTGAGAATTTCCAGTTCCTTGCCCAGCACTTCTATCTCGCCTGTGCACATGGCCGAATTCACAGTGGCATCGGAACGCGCCCGCACCCGCCCAATCACTTTGAGGACATATTCGCTACGAACACGGTCGGCACGCTGAAAATGTTCATCCGTGTCAGGGTCATACACCACCTGCACAATGCCCCGCTGGTCACGCAAATCAAGAAAAATGACACCGCCATGATCCCGGCGCCGATCTACCCAACCGCACAAAGTAACCGTTTCATCAATATTATCTGTGCTCAAAGCGCCACAATAATGACTGCGCATAATCTGGATTCCGTATGGATTAGCTGGCCGGACCCACAAGGGGCCAAGAATTAGGCTGTCTTTGTACTATCACCCGATTTACTCTCACTGGACTTGGTCGAGCCAGCGTCGGACGGGGCGGACTTATCTCCGGCACCGGCATCAGCGCTGCCGCCACCGCCGTCACCTACCAGATTTTTCTTATTCCCTGTCTTGAAGTCAGTTTCGTACCAACCACTGCCCTTGAGGCGAAAAGCGGCTGCAGATACCTTCTTTTTCAAAGACGGCTCACCGCACTGCGGGCAGTCAAGCAAAGGCGTGTCGCTAATCTTCTGCAAAGCCTCTATTTGATTCTGACAAGCCTGACACTGATACTCATAAATCGGCATGGAGCGGTCCCATCAATGGTTAAATCGCGGAGTGACGTAATAATTTGAGGCGGGCATTTTAACCCATGCGAGCTTGCAGGCCAAGCGCAGGGGTGGGCAAAATAGAACGTCAGACGAGACCAACACGGGGCAATTGCTATAAGAAATGACGTACTAGCCAGCTCGCCACAGCAAGCTGGCTATAGATCTACCTAGGAACCGGCGAATTCCTTCATCTTTTTCAGCGGACGAACCTTTACGCCAATGCTCGCGGGCTTGGCTTTAAACATCTGTTCTTCCTTGGTGAAAGGATTGATGCCTTTGCGTGCTTTTTTAGCGGGTTTGCTCACGGTGGTGATTTTCATCATGCCAGGCACAGTAAACTCACCCACTGAGCGCTTCTTGAGACTACGCTGGATCAGAGTGTCATACTCATCCATGACCGAACCGACCTGCTTTTTAGTCAAACCGGTGCTCTCAGCCAAGCTTGCAACAATCTGGCTTTTGGTCATTTTCGCTTGAATCGCCGGACCCACTTTTTTAACTGCGGGTGCTGCTTTTTTTGGAGCTTTTTTTACTGCTTTTTTAGTCGCCATTTTATTTTCTACCTTCCCTAAAAGATGAAATGAAATTCTCCGAAAAAACTCAGACTATGCGTTTTCTGGTTTCACGAAAACAGCTCGGTCTCAAGCCACGATGAAATATATAAAACATGAAACGCTGCAATACAAGTGTTTTCTTCGATTGCGTCAAAATAAGCTATTTTTTTAGCTCTTTAAGCCCTTAAAAAAAATACGCATCATAAAAGTACGGACTCGCATCCGAGATAAATATCTCAATCCATGCCAGAACAAACACCCTGAATGCAACGCTGTACGCTTATCTTATTCAGACGTAAACTAGGTGCTCTGCAAGAACCCTAATCACCGGATGTTTTCATGCGCACCAGTCAATTCCTGATAGCAACTCAAAAAGAAACACCTACCGATGCGGAGGTTATCAGCCACCAGCTGATGCTTCGCGCTGGACTGATTCGAAAATTAGCCGCAGGACTCTACACCTGGCTACCCCTAGGTCTGCGCGTTCTACGCAAGGTAGAGTGCATTGTTCGTCAGGAAATGGATGCCGCTGGGGCACAAGAAGTGAGCATGCCGGTGCTACAGCCCGCCGAGTTATGGCAGGAATCGGGGCGCTGGGAGGAATATGGTCCGGAGCTCCTGCGCATGCAAGACCGCCATCAGCGCGAGTTTTGCCTCGGCCCTACCCATGAAGAGGTCATTACCCGCCTGGTAAGTGACGAAATCAAGAGCTATAAACAGCTGCCCCTTAACCTTTATCAGATACAGACTAAGGTTCGAGATGAGATTCGGCCCCGCTTCGGTATCATGCGCTCCCGCGAGTTTTTAATGAAGGATGCGTACTCGTTCCATATTGACCAAACATCGCTGGAACAGACTTATCAGGTCATGTTTGAGACTTACACTACTATTTTCACCCGACTAGGACTGAAATTTCGTCCGGTAATCGCCGATAGTGGCAGTATTGGTGGCAGCACTTCACACGAGTTCCATGTGCTGGCAAGTTCTGGCGAGGACGCCATCGCATTCAGTGACACCAGTGACTATGCCGCTAATGTGGAAATGGCTGAAGCCGTTGCCTCCCCAGTGGAGCGCGCGCAGCCGACAGCTGCTCTGCAAAGAGTGTCGACCCCCGGCGTCAGGACGATCGAGGAACTGTCGATACTCCTGTCGATTGACCCTGCCGCTAGCGTTAAAACACTCATTGTCGACGGCAAAGAGGAGGGTTCGTTAGTGGCCCTGGTCCTTCGGGGAGACCACCAACTGAACACTATCAAGGCAGAAAGGCTTCCCGACGTCGCTGTCCCACTGCAAATGGCAAACGAAGAACAGGTGCGCGCCACATGTGGAACGGGCTTTGGCTCGCTAGGCCCTGCAGGACTAGAACTGCCGATCATTGTCGATCGCAGCGCAGCGCAACTGGCGAACTTTACCTGCGGCGCCAACACGGATGACGTTCATCTCACAGGCGTCAACTGGGATCGGGACTGCCCTTCTGGATCGATTGCAGACCTGCGCAATGTAGTGGCCGGAGATCCGAGTCCCGACGGGAAAGGTCACCTGGAGATCACGCGCGGCATCGAGGTCGGCCATATATTCCAGCTAGGCACCAAATACAGCGAGGCCATGAATGCCCAGGTGCTGAACAAAAACGGTAAAAATGTCACGGTAACCATGGGCTGCTATGGCATTGGGGTAAGCCGAATCGTGGCATCCGCCATCGAGCAAAACCACGACGACAATGGCATCATCTGGCCTGACAGCATGGCACCTTTCCAGTTGGCGATTGTGCCACTGAATATGCATAAGTCAGAAGATGTTGCGCGGTGCGCCGAAGACCTCTACCAGCAACTTCAGGCGGCCGGCGTGGAAGTGCTGCTGGATGATCGCAACGAACGGCCGGGAGTCAAGTTCGCCGATATGGAGCTCATCGGCATCCCGCATCGCATCGTGATAGCCGATCGCGCACTCGCGGATGGCAATATCGAGTATAAAAGCCGGTGTGGGGAAGCGTCCGAGCTCATTGCAAAGGATGAAATTCTCGACGTCCTACGAGAGCGACTACACTAGCGGTACGAGCCCGGAGATTCCCCTGTCCATTTCTTGAAAGAACGGTGGAACGCACTCGGATCGGAGAAGCCAACCTGCTCTGCCACTTCACTGACGGTCAGTCGATCACGGCTTAACATTGAGATGGCCACATCGCGCCGAGCATTATCTTTGATGCGCTGGTAAGAGGTGCCCTCTTTATCCAGACGGCGGCGCAGTGTGCGTGCTGACATATTCAATAGCACCGTCAAACCCTCAAAGCTGGGCATCTCCTGTCGAAAGTCGTCCCCAAGAATGCCTCGGATGCGATGCGTGATACTGAAAGTGCTGAGCAGGGGCTCGATAATCATGTAATAGGGCGCAAGCTTCAGAAATTGCTCGAGGGCTTTCTCATCGCGAACCAGTTCAGCATCTAAGTGTCGAGCGCTGAAGGTCACTGAATTGACAGTCTGGCCATATTCAACCGGGCAGGGGAAAAAATGGCGCATCCCGGCCAGAAATTTCGGCTTCGGACCGGCGCAGGTAGCGCTCGTCACATCGATGCGCTGATCGATCAACCAGCCACCAAATCGTAGCCAGATAGCCAGATTACAGAGAACGCTGTGCTGGAACTGATTGGTATCATTTTGAGAAAGATAGGTCAGGGTGGCCTCTTTGCGCTCATGATCAACGGTCAACCGATTGATAACGTCAGCGCCCTGACGCACTCGGCATACCCCATTAAACTCAATGCCACGATGCAGGGCGGATAACAGATTAGAACTATTGATCATGCTGAGCGCGATCAGACGTGTGGTCCCGATCGGGGTTTGCACGTCAGGCATCACACCACCGGATTCATCACCGAGCTCGCGAATTACGGCCAAACACAGTCTCGAATACTGTTCTCGCGACACAAGGACGGTCTGCACATCCTGACGCAATGGGTCGAATGGAAACCCTGCGGCCCGTAAAATGCCCTCAACATCGCAGTTGTAGGCCCGCGCCTGCGCAAGCAGCGCCCTTGTGAACTCCATGGGCACTGCCTTTTTGTACAACGCTGAATTAACCCTTTCTATGGACATAACACAGGTAGCCTCCGGACCGACTTCACAGCATAGCGCAACATGGCGTCAAAGGTGAACTCAACAAGCAGTGATGACGATACCACGACCTAGCGGAAGTCCCTTGCAGGATGATTAGTTGACCCACAAGTTTGACAACCCCGCGGCGCCTGACAACTGAGTAGCAAAAATGTTGTTATTTCCGTATCTTAAGGCCTTATGACAGACATCGCTCAACTGAGCAAATGGAACCGGGATATTTCCGTGGCTATCGCTGCCCTGGGTACCGAGCAATTTTTCCCTGCGCTGATCGATGCCATCGACGGGCAGGTCAAAGTCGATTACCCCCAAATTTGGCTGTACCACAAAGATCTGCCTCCCAGAGTGCTGTTTCACGGCATACCCCAGCATGCGGTCGTCTCCCAGATTGATCAGTACCTGGAGGGGCCTTACCGGGAGGACCCGTTCTATCAAACGTCTATGAACCAACCTCGCGCCAAGATTTACCGCCTGTCGCGGGTTACAATGGGCAAGCTGCAGGACTCTGATTACTATCTCAATTACTATTCTGACACTGGCACCTGCGATGAGGTGGTATACCTTTCTAAATTACAGGCGGGCAATGTCATCAACCTGAGCATTATGCGCCTACCCGAGCGCGGTCCGTTCACCGACAAAGATTACGAGTCCCTGTATCTACTGGCGGAACCGGTATCCGAGCTTATCAAAAGTCACACCGAAAACAGCGACTTCGCGGCAACCAACTTGATCCAGCCGGGCATTGATCATCAGATTGATCTCGCTTTTCGCACGTTTGGAGAATCGCTGCTATCTCCTCGGGAAAAGGATGTGCTGGAGCTTATGCTGCGCGGCTACGGCACCGGTATTTCTGCTGAGCGACTAAAAATTGCGGTCGAAACTGTTCGTCGGCACCGGAAGAGTATCTACCGCAAACTGGATGTGAGTTCCCAGACTGATCTCTTCTCCTTGTTTCTCAACTCAATGTCTTGCTTAGGGCAGGCTGAGGGCAAAGATCCACTCAGCATTTATATGTCGCCCCGCTGAATACCGCGTGGCTCGGTCCAAATGTGGCTCTGCATCAAGTTCCTGATGACCTCCAACTCGGGCGGTTGCCCAAGGTGGGGTATTGAGTCTATCGGCTAAACCCTAGATAGTGGAGGCTCACCGAACATATGGACTTTAAATAGATGTCACTTGAAGCCGATTGGTTCCGGCGGGCTCACCCTGAAATCACAACCATCGAAGCGCTGCTCCCCGACTGCAATGGGATTATGCGAGGCAAGTGGGTACCCCGCCACAAACTGAAAAAAATCTTCGAGGGGGAGTTAAAACTGCCCAAAACTGCTCTCAGCCTGGATATATGGGGCCGCGACGTTGAGCAGCTAGTCTTCGCCAGCGGGGATGCCGATGGCATCTGTCGTCCAGTAGAAGGGTCCCTCTTGCCCACGCCCTGGGCAGCTGGGGGCCAGCACGGACAGATCATGCTCTCCATGTTCAACGCCGATGGCTCACCTTACAGCGGCGATCCACGCCATGTGCTAAAAAAAGTCCTCGCGCGTTACCAGCAAGTAAGCTGGCGGCCAGTGGTTGCGGCTGAACTGGAGTTCAGCCTGGTCCGATTCGACGACTCCTTGCCCCTGCACACCTGCCCCGCTCCCCTCGGGGGATTTCCCGTCGGCGGCAACACCTATGACTTAGATGTACTCAATCATCACCAGGCGATGCTGGAAGATCTGCGATTGGCATGCGAAATCCAGGATATCCCGTTCGACGGTGTCGCGAAGGAGTCGGCCCCATCACAGTACGAAATCAACATGCAGCACGTTGATAACCCGGTGCTTGCGGCGAAACAAATCCTCATGATGAAGCGCCTGATCAAGGGCGTAGCCGCCAAACACGACCTGATCGCCAGCTTTATGCCCAAGCCCTTTGAAAATGAGGCGGGCAATGGGCTGCATGTACATTGCAGCGTGCTGGATGAGAACGGGGTCAATATTTTCGACGATGGCACTGAAAAAGGCTCGTCCTTGCTTCACAATGCCATTGCTGGCTGCTTATTGAACATGGCAGATTCAGTCGCTGTTTTTACTCCCAGCTTTAACGGCTACCGGCGTTTCCAGCCGGGCTTCCATGCACCCACCTACCCCTGCTGGGGCTACGAAAACCGCACAGTAGCGATACGTGTGCCGGCCGGGAACCCCGCGGCCCGAAGACTGGAGCACCGGGTTGCCGGGGCAGATGCCAACCCATACTTGTTGTTCGCAGTGTTACTGTCTGCGATGCTTGATGGCATTGAACAGAACTTGTCGCCGGGCGACCCCACTAGCGGCGATGGCTATGCACAGGAAGTCGCAAAGCTGCCCGTTTACATGCCCGATGCGGTAAACCTGTTCAGCGAATCAGAGTTTATTCGCAGCAGTCTTGGAAGCGAGTTACAGCGTATTTACACCCTCACCAAGCAGCAGGAGGTGGAGGAGTTCCGCAAGCGTATCACCCCACTAGAATATCAGTCCTACCTCGAAAAACTCTAGAACAGACACAGCCGCAGCACGGAAGGTGCAAAAACAGAGGCCATCTGCGGAACAAAAGGCCACTTACGCCCTCTAAACCGTATACAGCAACCTAGCTTTAGCACGTCGGATAAAGATGCTCCCAGCGCTTCAGTGAGTCGCTCCGCGCCCTCTGGCGTGCCACTGGCGAATTTGTGAAACACTCGATCCACTGAACAACCTAGACGCAGGGAGTGTCGAATGATTACTCCCCAAAGAACAAGCTGAGTCTATTAGTCCATATTCAGCAAGTGTGAAAAAACGACGTGATACTGTAGAATGAAAGGTGATGAGAAGCGGAATACTTTCATTACCAAAAAATCAGTCCGTTTAGGATTGGCAGGCCAAATGGAGACCCGATAACCCCATGATCAAAAACACAACAAAACCGCCACTGAATCTGGTGAACGTCGTCATTTTTCTAGGCTTTCCTATCGCGGCCCTGATTCTGGTGCCCCTATGGGGGGGTTATAAAGGCTATGACGCTTTTCAGTGGCTGTGGGCGCTTGCCTTCCTCTACTTAAACGGCCTATCTATCACTGGAGGCTTCCATCGACTATGGGCTCACAAAACCTATGAAGCGAGCCCTGCGCTCAAGTGGTTCTTTGCGTTCTGGGGAGCAGGGGCACTGCAAAATAGCATTCTGATCTGGGCCTCAGACCACCGCAGACACCACCGCCATGTCGATGACAATGAACGTGATCCCTACTCGGCCGGGCGTGGGTTGTGGTTTAGTCACATTGGCTGGATGCTGCGCGAGTACAACACCGATACGCCGGACTTTAGTAACGCCAAGGATTTACTTCGTGACCCGGTCGTCACCTGGCAACACAAGCACTATATTTCACTCACCCTCTTCATGAACCTAGGTCTGCCGTTACTTTTAGGCTTCTGGCATGGCGATGTGATAGGCACGTTATTGCTGGTCGGGCTGCTGCGTTTGGTGGTCAACCATCACGTGACTTTTTTCATTAATTCCTTGGCTCACTATTGGGGGAGCCGACCCTATACCGAAACCAACAGCGCACGAGACAATGGCTTTCTCGCCTTCCTCACCTACGGCGAGGGCTACCATAACTATCATCACATGTTTCAGACTGACTATCGCAATGGCATTCGCTGGTGGCAATGGGACCCGACCAAGTGGATGATTGCCCTGTGCCAATATCTGGGACTGGCGAGCAACCTAAACCGGGTCTCCGATTTTAAGATTCAGCGCGTCATTTTAGACACTGCCTTCGAGCGAGCGCGCAACAAGCTGAACGAATCACAAAACAGTGACTCGCTGCAAGACCTACTGGAACGCGAGTATCAACTATTCACCAACTCCATCAACGAATGGACAGTTCTGCAAGCGGAACGCTATGAGCGCACAAAAGAACAGCTGAGCGATGCCCTGGAAGAAGGGAAACTGCACCTCCAACAAAAATGGGAGCACGCAGCGCTGCTGACCAAGCTTAAAACCTTGGAATATTCGCTTAAAATGCAACGCAAGCGTATTAGCCTATTGATGGAGCAGGTAAATTTTCATGAGGCACAAATGGCCTGATCATTCCACACCAGAGGAACTACCATGACGAATACCGTTTACGATTTCAGCTGTCAAACGCCACAGGGCAAAGACAAATCTCTCGAAGATTACAAAGGCAAAGTTCTGCTAGTCGTCAATACTGCGTCCAAATGTGGCTTCACACCACAATTTGCAGGACTCGAAGAGATGTATTCGACATACAAAGACAAGGGACTGGAAATTCTAGGTTTTCCCTGCAACCAATTCGGCAAACAGGACCCAGGCAGCAACGGCGAGATTATGGAATTCTGCCAGCTTAACTACGGCGTGAGCTTTCCCATGTTTGGCAAAGTAGAAGTCAATGGGGCAGACGCTGACCCCCTGTTCAAACACCTCAAAAAATCAGCCCCCGGGGTGCTGGGTAGCGAGGGCATCAAATGGAACTTTACCAAGTTTTTAATCGACGCCTCCGGCAACGTTGTAAAGCGTTACGCGCCCAAAGACACCCCCAAGGCTATTGCAAAAGACATCGAAAAATTGCTCGCCTAAGTGCCCATGAACACTCTCGAGTTACGCGTAGCAGCCGCACGCAGTGCGGCTTATTATCAGTCACACTTAACCCGGGCAGAACGAACATAGCGGGTATGCCCCTTAGGACATACCCAAGGTCAGCAGATTATCTAATGGCCGATAGAGCTCTTCAAGGTAATCGATATCGTCCGGTGCCAGCACAATGTCGGTTGCCTCAACCAACCCCACAAGCTGAGAGACTTTGCTGACACCCACGACCGGCGCGCAAACACCGGGCTTGCTAAGCAGCCACGCTAGCGCAATTTGCGCGGGCGTTTTACCATACTTTTCCGCCGTCTCAATGACTCTTTGCGCAATCTTAAAATCATTCTCGCCACGATAGAGGGCCAAGGTCCGATCCATATCGGCACCGGATGAACGCTTGGTAGTGCCACCATCTAAGCCACCTTTATAAGACCCGGCAAGAATACCGCGTGCCAAGGGTGACCAGGGCGTCAGACCAACACCCGATTGCACACAGTAAGGGTTCATCTCCCTCTCTTCTTCACGATAGATCAGGTTGTAATGATTTTGCATGGAAATAAATTTGGCCCAGCCATGACGCTCAGCTGTCATCTGTAACTCGGCAAATTGCCAAGCGAACATAGACGAACCGCCCAGATAGAGAACCTTGCCGGCCTTTACCAGATCATTCAACGCACCCAGCGTTTCCTCTATCGGCACCGCCACATGCCAGGGCATACCGTGAGGATGACGGTGAATAATAAGTTGGTCTACATAGTCCACACCCAGACGCTGCAGACTGCGATCCATACCCTCAATAATATGCTTGCGCGAGAGGCCAGACATGTTGGCATTGCTACCCATAGGCATGGCAACCTTGGTGGTGAGCACATACTCGTCACGGGGTAACATCTCGCGCAGCAGCTTGCCAATCACCTCTTCGCAGGCACCGACACCATAAAAATCCGCACAGTCAAAATAGAACAGGCCAAGGTCTATGGCAGCACGAAATATCTCTCTGGAGTCATCAATATCTAGCGTCCAGCTACCCTGATGACCCTGTCCGGGTACGCCGAAGTTCATAGTACCTAGACAGAGCTGGGATACATGTAAGCCGCTGTTGCCGAGTTGAACAGGTTTGAGCATAAGGTGCGTCTCCGCGCAAGATCGAGAGGATTACCAGTATCACAAGACGGCAGTACTTTTGCCACCAGCACCACTTACCGACACCAAAATTTGCCAAGCTAAGGCGAACCCGCGGCGCAGCGGAAGCACCGATAACAGGTGCTGCCTAAATGAATACACTACTTAAACACTTTTTGAGTTGGTGTTCAGTGCTCCCGAGTGGCACTAAAAACAAGCTCGGGCCACCGTTCTTCCATGAGAGACAGGTTGACCCGGGTAGGCGCAAGATAGGTGAGATGACCCCCCGCATCCATAGAAAGGTGATCTGCCGCTTTCTTGCGAAAGTCTTCCAGCTTGCGCTTATCGTCACAAGTAATCCAACGCGCCGTATACACATTCACCGGTTCATAGCGCGCCTCCACCTTGTACTCATCCCTAAGACGATAGGCCACCACTTCAAATTGTAGCGGGCCCACTGCACCCACGATCAAGTCAGCGGACATGATCGGTGAAAATACTTGGGTAGAACCCTCCTCTGATAACTGTTGCAACCCACGCTGTAACTGCTTGGATTTCATCGGGTCGGTTAGGCGAATACGACGAAACAGCTCGGGCGCAAAGTGCGGGATACCGCTAAACTGCAAGGCCTCACCGTCTGTAAATGTATCGCCAATCTGTATAGTGCCGTGGTTGTGCAGGCCAATGATGTCACCCGACACCGCCTCCTCCACCAGCACCCGCTCGCCCGCATGAAAGGTCACCGCGTCCACGATCTTCACTTCCTTACCAATGCGCACATGCTGCATTTTCATACCCTTGAGGTAGCGACCGGAGCATACCCGCATAAACGCAATACGATCTCGATGGCGCGGATCCATATTGGCCTGGATCTTGAATACAAAACCACTGAATTTGCTCTCGGTTGCCGCCACAGTACGATCAATGCTGTCGCGATCCAGCGGCGCTGGCGCCCACCGCACGAAATCGTCCAGCATTTCCCGCACCCCGAAATTACCAAGGGCGGTACCAAAAAACACGGGACTTAAACGACCAGCGAGAAAAGCGTCAACGTCGAAGACATGGCTAGCGCCGCGCACCAGTTCAATTTCTTCACAGAATCGCAGGTACTCATCACCCAACAGCGCGCGTGCTTCGTCACTGCCCAGCCCTGTAATAATCCGGTCATCCGGTAGTACGCTGCCTTTCCCGGGTGTGTACTGATGAATGGTGTCGGTATACAAGTTATACACGCCCTTGAACTCCGCACCCATACCAATGGGCCAGTTGATAGGGGCGCCCTGTATTTTCAAAACGGCTTCAATCTCATCGAGCAGGTCAATAGGATCGCGGATATCCCGATCCATCTTGTTCACAAAACTGAATATAGGCGTATCACGCAGACGGCAGACGCGCATCAATTTGATGGTGCGATCCTCCACGCCCTTGGCGCCATCAATCACCATCAGAGCAGAGTCTACCGCCGTGAGTGTGCGGTATGTATCTTCAGAAAAATCTTCGTGCCCGGGCGTGTCCAGCAAATTGATGGTTCGTTCGCGGTAGGGAAACTGCATCACCGAAGAGGTCACTGAAATACCGCGCTCCTGCTCCATACTCATCCAGTCGGACGTGGCGTGAGGGCCTTTCTTACCCTTCACGCTTCCCGCTACTTGGATAGCATTACCCAGAAGCAGAAGCTTCTCCGTAATCGTCGTTTTACCTGCGTCCGGGTGAGAGATGATGGCGAAGGTTCTTCTAATGCCAATTTCGGAGGCTAATTTACTGTCGGACACTGACCTGAATCTCCACGTAAATACAGATTTCTAACGCCACAATACGGGCGCAAAAACCAAAGGGGCGCGATTATAACCTAAAGCAGGGCATGTTATGGGAATGTAAGCGTCAGTGTTTTAAACGCGCAGCATGCTCGCAGCGATGTCCATCAAACGCTGACCAATGAGTTCCAGTTTGAGCCCGACACCGGGCAACTGTTTCGCCATAGATGTCACCTGTAAGCCCTCATAGCCACAGGGATTAATGCGTCCGAATGGCTCTAAATCCATATCCACGTTGAGAGCCAGCCCATGGTAGCTGCAGCCTCGGCGAACCCGCAGACCCAGGGAAGCGATTTTCTCGTCCGCCACGTAAACACCCGGAGCACCGAGTTTTAGCACAGCGGAAATCGCATATTCTTCCAGCAGCTGCAGCACACTGCGCTCGATCAGATTGACAAGGTCGCGCACACCCATTGGGCGACGACGCATATCCACCATCAAATAGAGTACCCACTGTCCCGGGCCATGATAGGTAACCTGCCCGCCGCGATCCGCCAGAATGATGGGAATATCTCCTGGAGCCAATAGATGTTCGGCCTTGCCCGCCTGTCCTTGCGTGAACACTGCTGGATGCTGCAATAACCACAGCTCGTCGGGTGAATCGGCGACACGCGAATCAGTGAGTTGACGCATTGCCGTCAGCGTTGACTGATAGTCAACAAGACCCAACTCACGCAGAATCAGCTCTGGCGTGGGCACCGGTCAAATCACCATCTTTACATGCCCGGTCGCCAGCAGATCCTGGTGCAGAGCTTCCAACTGATCAGAACCGGTTGCCGTGATAGTGATGGTCAGCGATGTGAAGGTGGCTTTACTACTGGCTTTGCCGGTAATGTTCTGCCGATTGAACCCGGGGGCGTGGCGTTCGAATACTGCCAGCACAATCGGTTCGAAGGCATCGCTACTGACACCTAGAACCTTGATGGGATAATCGCAGGGAAACTCTATTTTTGGGGCTTCAGGCTCTTGCACAACAACGCACTCCAGGACTTTTCTACTAGACCGTTATCCGCGCCCAAATAGGCCGGCGAAAAACATCAGAAGAGCATCCCATTGACGGGCGAAGAAACCGCTCGGCTCAATCGACGCCAAAATAACTAGCGGTTCTTGCAGCACCACCTCATCGTTCAGACTCACAGTCACAGTACCTACCGAGTCACCTACGGCAAGCGGCGCAACCAACTCCGGATTCACTTCCACTGTGGTCACCAGGTTATCGTGTTTGCCGCGCGGCAGAGTCAACACCGCTTCGTTCAACAAACCCACCGCCACATAATCCTGCTGCCCTTTCCAGACGCGCGGTTTCGCCAACTCCGTCATGGGCTCAAATACAGTCTTGGTCTCGTAAAAACGGAACCCGTAATTCAGCAGAGCGGCGGTATCATTTTTGCGCGCCTTTGTGCTATCGGTACCCATAACCACCGAGATCAGGCGCATGCCCTTGCGCTCTGCAGACGCAACCAAACAATAACCAGCCTCTTTAGTATAGCCTGTCTTGAGACCGTCCACAGAATCATCTACCAGCATCAAAGTATTGCGATTGTACTGTCGAATATCGTTATACGTGAACTCGGGTTCCCTATAGATTTTGTACTGCTCGGGATGGTCGATGATCATGGCCTTGGCCAGAATGGCTAAATCCCGCGCAGTCGTCATATGCGCAGGATCCGGTAACCCATGGGAATTCACGTATTGGGTGTTGACCATACCCAACCTGCTGGCATTGATATTCATCATCTCGGCAAACACGGCTTCACTACCGGCGATATGCTCCGCGACAGCCAAGGTGGCATCGTTACCTGAGGATATGATGATGCCGCGCTGTAAATCGGCAATGGACACATCCATGCCAGGCTGTATCCACATCAGGGAAGAACCGTTGAATAGCGGATTTTGCGACCAGGCGTTCTCACTGATCGTCACCATGTCGGTCTCACTGACACGTCCTGCCTCGATTTCTTCAGCCAACACGTAGGCAGTCATCATCTTGGTTAGGCTTGCCGGAGGCAAAATTTCGTCCGCGTTGTGCTCGACCAGCACCGCGCCACTGGCAGCATCAACCAAAAGATACGCCTTGGCCGCCAGTTGCGGTGGTGCGGGCAGAGGATTGCCTGCCTGCACACCGAGTGAGGACACTGTCAGTAACAATACCAAGACTAATCGAATCATAATGTTAGAAAACCTTGGGGGGATTTGGTAGAGGCCGATGGTAACTCATGGAGGGAGGGAGAGAAAGAAACCATGCCGATGAAGACTACCTAGGGCAACGGCTGCCCGGCATCATACCCGATATCCTGCAATTGTTGTTGCACCGCTAGCAGATGGCTTTTGTCATCCACTGGGCCCACCCGTACCCGGTAGAGCAATGTGCCGTCCGATTCGGCCACGCTCACAAACACCTCTGCGGTCAATAACGGCTTTAACGCTTCTACCAGAGTTTGCGCACTAGCCTCTCTGCCGAAGGCCCCAAGTTGAAGATAACGATAATTACCGTAGAGGGGATCACGACGATCCTCGACACCGACAACCTCCATCACCTCAACCTCTACTTGCGCAGTACCCTGCTCCATATAGCCGAGTTTTACAGCGGCGGCGTAGGACAGATCTATAATACGATCAGAGTGGAAAGGTCCTCGATCATTGACCCGCACTACGATGCTCTTGCCGTTGTCCAGATTGGTCACACGCGCGTAGCTGGGAATAGGAAGAGTCTTATGGGCGGCACTGGGCTGATATAAGTCATACAGCTCACCGTTGGATGTTTTATGTCCACTAAACTTTGCCCCGTACCAGGAAGCCGTACCCTGCTCGCGATAATCACGATAATCCTCCAGCACATTGTAGGTAACGCCATCGATGACATAAGGGCTCATGTTACCAAACCTCAGGATGGGATCCGCCTGCGGTATCGCATCGAAAACCTCATCCTGACTGATAGATCGAAGCGGAGCGGAATCTTGTTCGACGTGGTAGCGTTCAGAGACAGAAACATCAGCGTTGTCTTGTGGCAAGGGCGGTGACTGAGACGGCGGCAGTGTGGAACAAGCCGCGAGAAAAAAAGGGAGGCCGACGATGGCCGCGATAGACGGGTGAAGGCTCACCGCGCCACTCGGGCAGCCAGTGCCTGACTGAGCTGATAGACACACATCGCGTACATGGCACTATGGTTATAGCGCGTGATGACATAAAAATTGTGCAGACCGAGCCAGTACTCGTAACCCTCTTTTTGCTCAAATTTCATGGCCGTTGCCAGCGCCTCTGGATCCAGCTTTATTGTCGCCACCACACCTTCTGCCGCAAACTGCGCCACCGTGCGTGTCGGTTGCAGATCCTTGCGGTTTTTAACGAAGATTGCCTTCGGTGTGTTTTTCGCCGCTGTGGCGGCAGACACTACAATCTCGCCGGTGCGCCATCCATGTTGCTTGAAATAATTGGCGACACTGCCGATGGCATCCACGGGGTTGTTCCAGATGTCGACTATGTCGTCATTGTCAAAATCGATAGCATAGTTGCGGTAACTGCTCGGCATAAACTGACCATAGCCCATGGCGCCGGCATATGACCCCATCAAACTCATCGGGTCAATGCCCTGATCCCGCGACAGAATCAAAACGTTTTTCAGCTCGCTGGTAAAAAAAGGCGAGCGCGGTGGATAGTCAAATGCCAGCGTCGAAAGCGCGTCGATCACCCGGTAGCTCCCGGCTACCCGCCCGTAGGATGTTTCTACTCCAATAATAGCCACGATAATTTCTGCTGGCACACCGAACTCGCGTTCAGCCCGGCCTAGCTCCACACGATATCGGTTAAAAAACTCAACCCCCTGATCTTCGCGCTTATCATTGAGAAAGATAGCCCGATACTCATACCAAGGCTTGGTCTTCTCGGCCGGTCGGGCAATGGCTTTCAGTATGGAGTCCTTGCGCTCAGCCTGTGCAAAAATCATCATAAGTTGTTCGCGGTCAAAGCCCTCCTCCACGACCAACTCATCAATCACCACCTGAGCAGACGGATTGGCATCATAGTTATCCGCAGCGCAGGACAACGCTGTCCACAGACAGGACACAACAAGTATAATTTTCAGACGTAAACGCATAGGCTAAAATTCAATCTCTTCAGACAAAGGGTGGATAAAATATTGCCGCATCACGCTGCGCTCACATAGCGCCACTGCGACTTTCCGTACTAATCGCCATGAGAATACCAAAGCCTGCGAGTAGCGTGACCACAGAGGTTCCACCGGCACTTACCAATGGCAGTGGAACACCTACCACCGGCAACAAGCCGGCGACCATTCCCATATTAACAAAGATATACACGAAAAACGTCAATGTCAGGCTTCCTGCCATCATACGACCGAAACTGGTTTGCGCGTGCACGCCAATCCAGAAGCCGCGCAACAAAATCAGTAGATAAATTCCCATAAGCAGTATTATACCCTGCAACCCGTGCTCCTCTGCCAGCACCGCGATAATGAAATCCGTGTGGCTCTCCGGCAGGAAGTCCAACCGTGACTGGGTACTTTGTAGCCAACCCTTACCCTGCCAGCCGCCCGAGCCGATGGCTGTCTTGGACTGGATAATATTCCATCCCGCTCCCAGCTTGTCGCTGTCAGGGTTAAGCATAGTAAGAATGCGTTGTTTCTGATAGTCCTTAAGCCCATACATCCAGACCGGCCATGCCGATGCTGCCGCAAGCACCACCGCACCCAAAATATAGCGCCAGCGAAGGCCAGCCATAAACAGAACGGACAGACCACTGGCGGCGATCAACAGCGAAGTACCCAGATCTGGCTGTATCACGATCAACATGGCGGGCAACCCCAACAGAATCAATGAGCCGCCTATAGAGAATAATCCCGGCGGCAGAGCCCGTCCAGCCAAAAACCAGGCGACGACCAACGGCACCACGAGTTTCATAATCTCCGAGGGCTGAAAACGAAAGCCCCCGACCTCCAACCAACGCTGGGCGCCTTTTGCACCTACCCCCACGAATACCACCGCTGCCAGTATTGTTAACCCTACAAGATATAGCCAGGGCGCCAAACGTGCATAGCGCTGCAAGCTGATTTGCGCCGCCAAAATCATAATCACATAGCCTAGGGCGAAGTAGCTCCCCTGACGAATAACCGCTGCTGCACTCTGGCCCGAGGCACTGTACAGCACCACCAGACCGTAAAACGTTAACAGCAGGAGCAGCAGCAACAAGGGCACATCAATATGAACGCGCCTGACCACGCTGGGCCGCCTGGCCATGTCATGGGAACCCTGATGCGGCAGCTGCCGAACATAATCACCCATCAGCCGGGCTCGATCGATAGCCAGGCATCAATCACCTCGCGCGCTATTGGTGATGCTGCGGAGCTTCCTCCACCGTTCTCTACGATAATACCCACAGCAATGGTCGGCGCCTCGATGGGAGCAAACGCGATAAACAGCCCATGGTGTCGATGCCGCTCCGAGACGTCAGCCTCGTTATACACGGCATTTTGCGCGATACCAATAACCTGGGCGGTACCGGTCTTTCCCGCCATTTCATAGGCTATCCCTTGGGCCAGAGCTTTCGCCGTGCCATTGCGACCATGCACAACTTCGCGCATGCCATCAAATATCGCGTCCCAGTACTCGGCCGGCGCCACCAGCGGATCTAATGACGTTACCGGTAATGGTTCTCCGTCTACCGCCATCACCAGATGCGGAATCCGGCGCTGTCCTTTACTCGCCATGACACCGGTAGCAACCGCCAATTGCAGAGGCGACGCCAGCATATACCCCTGACCGATACCCGCGCTGATGGTTTCACCTGGATACCAGGGCTGGTTCATTGCGCCCCGCTTCCAGCGTGTTGACGGCAATATTCCGGCGCGCTCGCTAGTGGTATCAACGCCCGTTCGCTCTCCGAAACCAAAAGGATGCAGATACTCGGCCATACGGTCTATCGTCAAGCGGCGGGCGAGATCATAAAAATACACATCACAGGATTCAGAAATGGCCATTTTCATATTGACCAGAGGCGCATGTCCCGTGCCTCTTATCCGCAAAATCCAATCCCGATAACGGTGCGAGTCACCCGGGAGACTGTACCAGCCAGGATCAGCCACCGTTGACTCAGGTGTCACCAACCCCGACTGAAGCCCAGCCATCGCCATAAAAGGCTTGATAGTGGAACCGGGAGGATAGGAGCCCTGAATGGCCCGGTTGAACAGGGGAACATCCAGTGAGTCGCGCAGCGCGTTATAGTCCTCATAGCTGATGCCATTAACAAATAAGTTAGTATCAAATCCCGGGGTGGATACCAGTGCCAGTACCTCGCCAGACAGCGGGTTGATTGCAACTACTGCGCCGCGCCGATCACCGAGGGCATCGAAAGCGGCAAGTTGTACGCGGTAGTCAAGGGACAGCGTCAGGTCTTTGCCCGTCACCGGGAGGAATCGCTCGAGCACACGCAATACTCGCCCGTGGGCGTTGCTTTCAACATTCTGGTAACCCACATCCCCGTGCAGGATGTCTTCATAAAACTTCTCGACGCCCACTTTGCCCACATAAAAGGTGCCGCGGTAGTCGGTCTCGTCCAGCGCCTGCACTTCCTCTTCACTGATACGCCCGACATAGCCAAGGGCGTGGGAAAACAACTCTCCATAGGGATAGTGACGAAGCAACTGGGCCTCTACGACCACGCCTGGCAGACGAAAGCGGTTGACTGCGAGCAGAGCACGCTCATTTTCGGTCAGGCGAAAGCGTAAAGGCACTGGCTCATAAGGCCGGCTGCGGTTGATCTTTTTGTGGAAATTTTCTAAATCGCGCTCTGAAACCGGTAACAGTGTCTGCAACTCTGACAGAGCGACGTCTAAATCTCCCACCCGCTCGCGCACCACAGAGAGAACGTAACTGGGCCGGTTGTCCGCCAGTAGAACACCATTGCGATCATAAATAAGACCGCGTTTGGGTGGCAGCGGCTGCAACTGCACACGATTGCGCTCAGACTGTGTGCGGTAGACCTCATACTCTGTGATCTGTAATGCGTAATAGCGCATAAGGATCAGACCCAGCAACACCATCACTAAGCAGATCGCGATAATAGTGCGGCTGCCAAAGATACGGGACTCAAGCTGCGAATCTTTTAAATCAAATTGGGGTAGCATTTAAATGGCTTGCCGAACCTGCACTGCGTTAGGGGGGTTATCACTATGCGCGATGATACGGGTGGTTGACGGTGATTGTCCAAGCCCGATACAACTGCTCTGCCAACAGCACTCTCACCAGCGGATGCGGCAACGTTAGATCACTGAGCGACCAACATTGATCAGCGCGCGCTAGGCAGCCCGGGGAAAGCCCATCGGGCCCACCAATCAAAATGCTGTAATTGTCTCCCGACATTTGCCACACCGCCAGTTGCCCTGCCAGCTGCGCGGTGGAGATACGTTTGCCCTCCACATCTAAGGCGATTACTCGCTCCGCCGCCGGAATAGCCTTTAATATTTGATCGCCCTCTGCCACGCATGCCTGATCCCCAGCAGTGTCTTTAGCTCTGCGGGCCAAGGGAATCTCTCGCCACAGCGGTTTTAATTCGCGTGGCATGCGTTTGCTATATTCCTCAACACCCTGAATGACCCATGCTGGCATCCGAGTCCCCACCGCGAGGACACTGATTCGCATCAGTCGATGACTTCAGGGTTCGCCCACAAGCGCTCCAGATCGTAAAAATCCCGCATCTCGGGCAGCATGACGTGGACGACCACATGACTGAAATCCACCAGCACCCAATCACCCGCATCGTCACCCTCCATGCCCAAGGGGTGTATGTCTCGCTTCTTGGCTTCCACTGAAACATGGCTAGCTAGCGATTTCACATGACGGCTGGAGGTGCCACTGGTGATGACCAGATAATCCGTCACATCCGTCAGGTCCCTGACATCCAGCGTTACCGTATTAACCGACTTGAGGTCATCCAGCGCATCGACGACAAACCGCGCGAATTCTTCAGGTTCCATAGAGCTGATTAATTTTGACATTCATATAAAACGATCCAATTATTTAATAATAAAGTGTGTGCGTTTGAATATAATCCAATACCGACTGCGGCATCAGGTAGCGGGCTGAACGACCGGAGGCCAGCAAATCCCTTATCTCGGTAGAGGATATCGCCAGTGGGCGCAACTCCTCGATGACAATTCCTCCACAGGGACGCTGCCGCAATAGCTCTGAACTCTCCAACTGGTGAGCTTTCAACCACTGCGCCAACTCCCCTGCGCGCGGCAGCTGCCAACCCGGTCGCGTAATAATGACGATATGGGCCCAGTCCAGCAACTCTTGCCAGCGATGCCAAGTCGCAATGTCCTGCACTGCATCACAACCGAGCACCATACAGAGGCCCTGCTGTGTGCCCAGCTCACCCCGTAACTCGATCAGGCTGTCTATGGTATAGGACTTACCGGGCCGTTGCATTTCTCTGGCATCGCAAATTAGGCGAGGCTCTCCACTTACGGCCAGTTCTACCATCGCTGCGCGTCGCTCGGCGCTACATTCTGGAGCATCACGGTGGGGCGGCGACGCACTGGGCATCAGGCGCAACTGCTCCAGTTGCAGCCTTTCCACCAGCTCCAGCGCTGAGCGCAGATGACCATAATGTACAGGATTAAACGTGCCACCGAAGACCCCGACCAACGGGGACAAAACCGGGAACGAGGGAAT
>TARA_B110000503_G_scaffold143680_1_pt1 | contig 22928 bp, 21 predicted proteins | sample TARA_B110000503 | Tara Oceans TARA_B110000503 (sample SAMEA4397472) | marine metagenome | biome: Polar Biome; feature: [SRF] surface water layer (ENVO:00010504); material: water (ENVO:00002006), including particulate matter (ENVO:01000060) such as... | depth 5 m | reverse complement strand
AAGGTTGCAAATTTCTCAGTCGATCTTCCTGAAGCAACTATCGCTATTCAAGTTTCTGGAGCATTCGGTTCTCGCCAGGAAGAAGCTCAGCGTCTTGGTCGAATACTTCGGCCAAAATCAGATGGTCGCGGTGCAAAGTTTTACTCGGTCGTATCTCGAGACACTATCGACCAGGATTTTGCTCAGAATCGTCAGAGATTTTTGGCAGAGCAGGGATACTCATATCGAATTATTGATGCCGACGATGTTTTTCAAGGGAAACTCTAAAGCGTTCCGGATCGACTTTATAGAAGTCATGATGTTCTCCATTGATATGAATAACTGGGACTTCATTTCCATAAAGCCTTTCAAGTTCCTGATCGCCATCGATATAGATGATTTCAATCGTAAACTGAAGCTCTTGGCGCATACTTTCTAAAGTACTCACAGCGATTTCACAAAGATGACATCCTTGGCGAGAGTAGACAGTTACCATGACTGCATTCTCCCACCCTGATAGCGTTGCCCGCTATGAGAGGCCAGATTAAGAGAAGCGGCGGATATCTTCTCGCTCTTGCCCTCTTATCTTCACTCTTACTGCCTGCTCCATCAGTTGCCCTTTCTCAATTTAAAGTTGCGCCATCTACTGTGTGGGGTCATACCTACACCGGTAAGAGCACGGGGACCACTGATACTCGCCCACCAAAAGTTGCTCGCTTAGAACAGAAGTCGATGTTTGTAGTAAATTTTAAAGATTTCCCTGAATGGGCTAAGAAAGATTTTCAAGGAGCCGTAGATATTTGGTCGGCCAACTTCGCATCTACAGTTCCTATAACAATTGACGCAACGTGGGGACGTTCTCCATTAAGTAGCGTTCTGGGTAGCGCACGCCCTGGAAATTACTATTCTGGTTTCGATGGAGCTCCCGATCAGAGCCTCTGGTATCCATCTGCGTTAGCAAACGCACTAGCTGGAAAAGATCTCGAACCAGAAAATCCCGAGATGGTTATTCAGGTCAATTCAGTTGCGAGTTGGAATACTCGCAACGATGGCGCCCCACGATCTAGTGAGTTTGATTTGCAATCAGTCTTCTTGCATGAGATGGGACATGGCCTTGGATTCTTATCCACTGATTCATACGATAAATCATTTGGTTACGGCACAATCGATCAACCAACACCATACGACGCATATGCGCAGCTGCTTGATGGTCGACGCTTGGCGGATCTACCTTCACCTTCACTCGAGCTCGGTACTGCTCTTACTTCAACTCTCCTCTGGTCCGGCGCACTAGGAATCGAAGCAAACGGTGGAATTAAACCGCTTCTTTATACGCCTGTACGATACGAAGAAGGATCTTCTGTAAGTCATATTGATGAAACCACCTTCGCAAATCTTGGTGCAAACTCAATCATGACTCCTAATTTAGATGCGGGAGAAGTATTTAGAGAACCCGGTTCGCTATTGCTTGCCATGATGGAGGATATGCGCCGGAAGCCGCCAGTTGGAATTGCAGTCGGAGTACCTCAAACGGTTAGGAATGCTGCTGCGCTCGTCTCTGATGGAGCTGCCATCATTACCTTTGATCCTCCAGCAAATGCTCGCACTGCTCAGATCACTAGTTACTCAGTTCGCAATCTGACTACTGAACAAGTTAAGAGCTCTCTTGAATCCCCGATAACTTTTACTGGGCTAAAGAATGGCGCCAATTACAGTTTTAGCATTGTCGCCTCTAACGCCAATGGAACTTCTGATGCCGTAATTACCGCCCCCATGAAACCTCAAAAACCATGGAAACGTCTTGTTGTCGATCAAAACTCTGACGCCAAGCATGTAACAAGTATTACCTTCAATAAGATGCCCTTGCTGGCCTATACAGATATCAAGAGCGGATTTCTTAAAATTGCTAGGTGGAAGGCAAAAAAGTGGAGAAAGGTGACCGTGGATGGAGGGGGCGGAAGCTCAGGACGCACGAGATCGGCAATCACTGGTCCAATTTCTCTCTGCGTAAACGGTTCTGGAAGCAATCAAACTCTACATATCTTCTACTCTGAGAGCGAAGATCGCGATCTGCACTACGCGATGTATAACGGCAAGAAATTTACATATGAAATTGTCGACGGAAATGGCACCGTTGTAAATGATTACAAAGATCCGGTTCGAGTGCGAACAGGCAGCGATGTCAGTATTTCTAACGCATGTGTAGCTACAGCTGGTGGGGTCCAAGTCTTCTACAGAGATGAAAGTCAGGGTATCTTGCTCGGCGCAACAAAAATAGCAGGCTCATCAAATTGGAAATATGAGCTTGTAGATGGTGATCGCAAAACTGATGGTCGATCAATCGGCGATGTTGGTTTTCATCTCAAGGCTCTCTTTAGTGGCAAGAAGACCTACCTTGTTTATGACTCAGTGTTGACTATTAACCAGAAGAGGCAAGCCACCTCCGGTGAAGTTCGCGTTGCCTCAAGAACTACCCTCTCCAGCGATCCATGGTCTTACTACAACTTGGATTCAACGGGTAGCTCCACACCCATGACTGGCTACGACGTCTCTCTCGCAAAGACTCTCGGTGGAATTCAGGCTACCTGGCTAATCTCATCTCCTTCTACCGTTCCTAATCCAAATCGGATTCGATGGAGCTTGGTTCAACCTGTTGCATCGCAAAGCGTTGCAACTACTGAACTTTACGGTGCTCCAAGTAAATTCTTAAATACTAATGGTAGCTCCATAGCATTTAATTGCGCAGAAAGATTATGCGTAATCGATAGCGCTCGAGCTATTCCAACTATTAGATTGGTATCTGCTGAACCGAACATAGACGGAATAGATTCAGCTTGGGTGGTCCTCAATAGAGTTCCTTATTTAGTTGCAAGTTCAAAAGGGCAACTATCTATGTTCCGTCCTTAAAGATAAATACAAGTACTATTTATTTTATTCCTACACGAAATAATGTGAGTTTTTGATCGCTACTTAAGGCCAGTCCGTATAGGCCTATTTCTTTTGAATATGCCATCGAAATAGGTTCTGCAAGTTCAGAACTTGCAAAAGCTCCCGAAAGAACACCCTTGCTGCTGAAAGATAGAACCAATAACTGGGTAGTCGTTGGTTTCCATTTTGAAATACCTGTTATCGCTGACGTGGAACCAAGGGCAGCATAGGTTGCAGAACCTGCTGTGAGAATGGATGAAGCACCCGATGAAGTAAATCGCTGAGTCCATTGAGGGACAAATGTTGGCGAGAATTTAGTGAAGGCGCTTTGAATTACTTTGCCCGTCTTTACATAGCCAGTTAGTGCCAGAGTCGAGTCTGCAACAATCCATGAACGATTAGCTTTATTAGCAGAACTTCGGACAACTAAGGTTATCTTCCCGCCCTTTGAAACTTTAATCAAAACGCCATCGCGTTTTCCAACAAGCTTCTTCCCATTTAATTTTTCAGAACTTGAGCCGAAAACGTTTATGGATCCATTTGCGTTACGGACTACCGCGTTGAGGAATGTCTTACTTGAACCAATGTAGATAACTGAGCCGAATTCGCCTGAGATCGTAGCGCTAACCAGGAAAGGCCTGTCGAGAAGCTGGCCCACTAGTGATACACCGCTTGAATTAATTGAGATTGAGCTAATGAGCGCTGGTGCGCTTTGAGCAGATGTATAGGTTGCAAGAAGTTCGCCATCGGGCGAAATCTTCCACAGGGTAAGAAGGTTCATATCGCTTCTAAAACTGGGGGTTGGTTCAATTATGACGCCATCGGGATTTTCTGCAAGGGTCGTTGAAGTTGCAGTATCTGCGGCAATTATTGGCGCAGAAGAGCCTGCGATCCAGATATTTCCAGTTGAATCTACCGCTCCCGCCATTGCAATTTCATCAACACCGGAATCGACTTCTCTCTGCCATAGCATCTGACCGCTGGCATCTAAGCCAACTAGCGCAATATTTGATTGAGCGGCGCCTGTATTGCTGTAGGTCACTAGGGTCTTTCCAGAAACTATCAGCCCCTCGATTTCATTTAGGGTGGCAATAACCTCAATTTTTTTAACTGAAATTTTCTTTGTGGCAGCTGATGCCGGTGATACACCAAGTACCAGAATAAGCAGAAGGAGAAGTGATTTCTTCATTACTGTGCAAGCTCTCCAGCTCTGCGAGCTGAGGCAGCCATCGCATCAGAGACAATTTTAGATATGCCCGAGTTATCAAAAACCGCCAGCGCTTCAGCGGTTGCACCCTTCAGGCTTGTTACTTTCTCACGGAGTTTAGTCGGAGTATCTCCTGATTCATCGAGGAGAGCTGCTGCTCCGACGATTGTTTGGATACTTAAAGTTGTTGCATCCTCACGAGATAGTCCCATTTCGACGGCTCCATCGACCATAGCTTCGATAAATCTAAAAAAGTAAGCGGGGCCTGAGCCACTGGTTCCCGTAAGAGCGTTCTGTAAATTTTCGGGAATCTCTATCGCTTTACCTGTGGCCGCGAGAAGTTTCTGGACAAAAGTGCGTTGTTCTGTTGTGACACCACCGCTCAAAGAGTAGCCAGCCATTCCTTTGCCAATCAAGGTGGGTGTATTTGGCATTACTCGGGCAATGCACCCATGGTTACCCAATCCTGTAGAAATTCCATCAATGGTTTTACCTGCCAAGAGTGAGATCACCAAAGTATGAGCCGGCAAGTATGGGGTGATTTCAGGCATAAGTTCAGAAAGTCCTTGAGGTTTAATGCCTAAAAGTAAGACATCTGAATCTTTGGTGACTTCACTCAGTTCTGCAATATTAATTCCATACTTTTCTTTTAACTCTGTACCGCGCTCTTGGCGACGCACCACTGCAGTTATCGATGAAGGATGAATACCTGACCGAATGAGAGCAGCTATGAATGCCTCTCCCATAACGCCAGCACCAATGATTCCAACTCTAAATAAGTTGCCATCTAAAACTCTTCCTTGATTAGCCATAGCGAAAGAGTACGCGTAGGCTCTGCGACTATGTCAGAGATAAAGCCGGGTTTCGCGCGTGACTGGGTCGAATTTACAGACCCTAATGACGAAGAAGAGATTTTTAAGTGCGATCTCACATGGCTTACATCGTTTTGGACCTGTATTTATGGAGATGGCTGCCAAGGTGTATTCAAAGATCGCCCTAATGATGGCTGCTGCACTGAAGGTGCAATGTATTCAGATGATGACGATGAAGAGCGCGTACGCAAGGCAGCTGAATTTCTAACTCCTGAAATGTGGCAGTTTTATGAAGAGGCGCGACCTAAGAAGCCAGGTGGGCAACTTCGAATAACAGATTTAGATGAAGATAAAGAACGCAAAACTCGAACTGTTAACGATGCGTGTATCTTTCTTAATCGCAAAGGTCATGAAGCTCCCGGTTTCACTGGTTCCTTTGGATGCGTACTTCATCACCTTGCACAGAAGAGAAATATTCACTTTGTAGATACAAAACCAGATGTCTGTTGGCAACTTCCGCTTCGTCGTAGCTACGAGACTCGCGAAGTTGGCGAACGCGAATATTCAATAACAGTTATTGGCGAATATGAACGTCTTGCTTGGGGCGATGGCGGGGATGATTTCGATTGGTACTGCACAAGCAATACTGATGCACATGTAGGCAGTGAACCTGTCTATATTTCTAATCGCGCTGAACTTCAGAAGTTGATGGGTGAAGATGCGTATGCGATTCTGGCCGAGCATTGTGACCGCCGAATACAAGGTATCCGTGATGCCCGGGCACGCTCACTTCCGCTCTTTGTTATTCAGCACCCAGCCACACTCGCTGCCGGCAAATAGTCAGCGCTCTGCTCTAACCTACATCTATGGCTAAGGTAGAAAAGGACCCATTCCGTTGCACCGAATGTGGTTGGACTTCGCAAAAGTGGGTTGGCCGTTGCGGTGAATGCCAAGCATGGGGCTCGGTCGAAGAAATTGCTGCACCTAAAAAACTCTCACTTGTTCCGGGCTCTGTTACATCTAAAGCAACACCCATCGGCGATGTTGATCTTTCATCAGCCCGTGCACGTGCAACAGGAGTATCAGAACTCGATCGAGTTCTTGGTGGTGGATTAGTACCGGGTGCTGCAATTCTTCTTGCCGGCGAACCCGGAGTCGGAAAATCAACTCTGCTCTTATCTGTTGCAGCACAAAGTGCAGCTAAAGGAATTCCAGCTCTCTACATTTCCGGCGAAGAATCTGCATCACAAGTGCGCCTACGAGCCGAGCGAATTAAGGCAGTTGACCCACAGCTACTTCTCGCCTCTGAGACAGATTTAGGTGCAGTCATTGCCCATATCGATGCCGTCAAACCTCAATTATTAATTATTGACTCGATTCAGACAATCGGATCATCGACAGCCGATGGAACTCCCGGTGGAGTTACTCAGGTACGTGAAGTTGCAGGAGCCCTTATTCGTATCTGTAAGGATCGCGATATCACCTTGCTCTTAGTTGGGCATGTGACTAAAGATGGTTCTATTGCAGGTCCGCGTTTGCTCGAACATATCGTTGATGTCGTGCTGCAATTCGAAGGAGAACGTCACTCGCGCTTGCGACTAATCCGCGCAATCAAAAATCGATTTGGTGCAAGCGATGAAGTTGGCTGCTTTGATTTGAGCGATACTGGAATCGAGAGCGTTCTTGACCCTACCGGCCTCTTTACTTCTCGTCATGCCGAGCCAGTTCCCGGAACTTGCGTCACCGTAACCCTCGAAGGTCGACGCCCACTTCTTGCTGAAATTCAAGCACTTGTCAGCGCAGGGCGCGAAAGTGATTTCGGAAATGCTAGACGGGTAACGAGCGGCCTTGATTCTGCACGAACATCAATGACGCTAGCGGTGCTTGAGCTACGCGCACATATTCGAGTAGGCGGCCGCGACGTATATGCCGCAACCGTCGGCGGTATGAAAATGTCTGAACCAGCCGCAGACCTTGCCTTGGCACTTGCTGTTGCATCTGCTGCAAAGGGTTTGGCTCTTCCATCTGATCTCGTTGCAATCGGTGAAGTCGGTCTAGCTGGCGAAATCCGCAAAGTAAGCGGTGTATCTCGCAGACTTGCTGAGGCGTACCGTCTTGGCTTTAAGCGAGCCCTTGTTCCCACCGGCTCTGATGTAAAAATTGATGGCATGGAAATCGTCGAAGTTTCGCGTTTAGATCAAGCTCTACAGCGAGTAAAAATTACTGGCGAATAATGCTCGAAAAAGAGATTATCGCTTGGTTTAAAGAAAATAAACGAGATCTTCCATGGCGCAAGACTGATGCCTGGGGAGTTTTAGTCTCTGAATTTATGTTGCAACAAACGCCTGTAAATCGCGTACTTCCAATCTATATCGAATGGATGAAGCGATGGCCGACTCCTGAAAAATTGGCAAAGGCGACACCAGCTGAGGTAATAACTGCCTGGGGTCGCCTTGGTTATCCCAAACGTGCGCTGCGATTACATCAATGCGCAAAAGTTATTTCTTCAGAATACAGAGGCGTTGTTCCGAGCGATGAGTCCGATCTCAGAAAATTACCTGGGATTGGTGAATACACATCGGCAGCAATTATCGCTTTCGCCTTTAGCGGTCGCTCACTCGTTCTTGATATCAATATTCGTAGACTATTTGCGCGAGTATTCGATGGAATCGAAACTCCAAGATTGTCAGCTACAAAAGAAGAGAAGTCCAGGTATGAGGCGCTGATACCGAAGAAGAATCCGCACCTATGGGCTGCTGCAACAATGGAACTTGGCGCGCTCGTCTGCACAGCTGCGACTCCAAAATGCGCAATCTGCCCTATCGCAGAAGATTGCACCTGGCGCAGCCTTGATTATCCAAAATCAGATGTAGTAAAGCGCGTGCAGAGTTGGCATGGGACAGATCGCCAGTGCCGTGGCACCGTTGTCCAGGCTCTGCGAGAAAATGCAGTGCTGACAAAAGACCAGATCCTGCTGCTCTGGGATGTACCTTCGCAGCTCGAAAAGGCGCTCTTAACTCTTCTCGAAGATGGACTTATCGAAGCCAGAGGAAAGAGTAAGTACTCGTTACCTCGAAATTAAGCTGTCGGTGCTTCAGCTAAATTTTCAGGAGAGTCTGGGGTCGAAACCTTCGGAGTCCCAGCAAAAGTGAATTTAGCTTCTGCTTCTTCACCCTCAACATCGACGACGATGATTTCGCCAGCCTTAAGTTCGTTAAAGAGAATTCGCTCAGAGAGAGAATCTTCAATTTCACGTTGAATAACTCGACGAAGTGGTCGTGCTCCAAGAAGTGGGTCATAGCCACGAGCTGCAAGGAGATCCTTCGCAGCTTGGGTAAGCTCAATTCCCATATCTTTCGCCTTGAGACGTTCATCAAGAGATGCAATCATCAAATCTACGATATGAATAATTTGGTCTCTCGTGAGCTGGTGGAAGACGATGACATCATCGATACGGTTAAGGAATTCAGGGCGGAAGTGGTTCTTGAGTTCATCTTGAACCTTGCCCTTCATGCGATCGTAATTTGTTAGATCATCATCGGCATTAGAGAAACCAAGTCCTTGTGACTTAGAGATATCTCGAGTTCCAAGATTTGTGGTCATGATGATGACTGTGTTCTTAAAGTCGACAGTACGACCTTGTGAATCAGTAAGGCGACCATCTTCAAGAACTTGAAGAAGTGAGTTAAAGATATCTGGGTGTGCTTTTTCGATTTCATCGAAGAGAACAACAGAGAATGGACGTCGGCGAACTTTCTCAGTCAACTGTCCACCTTCGTCATAACCGACATACCCTGGAGGTGCACCAAAGAGACGGGAAGCTGTATGGCGCTCTGAATATTCAGACATATCAAGTTGGATAAGAGCTGCCTCATCACCGAAAAGGAATGATGCAAGTGTGCGCGAAAGCTCTGTCTTACCAACGCCGGATGGGCCTGCAAAGATAAATGAACCGCCAGGACGCTTAGGGTCTTTAAGGCCAGCGCGAGTACGACGAATGGCTTGTGACAAGGCTTTAATCGCCTGATCTTGACCAATCACACGACGGTGAAGCTCATCTTCCATGCGAAGCAGGCGAGCAGTCTCTTCTTCAGTTAACTTAAAGACCGGAATACCAGTTGATGCAGAAAGTACCTGTGCGATGAGTTCCTCATCAACTTCGGTGACCTTATCGAGATCTGTGGCCTTCCAATTCTTCTCAGCTTCTTGCTTCTCAAGGATAAGAGTCTTCTCTTGATCACGAAGAGCTGCTGCACCTTCAAAATCTTGTCCGTCAATCGCCGACTCTTTAGCCTTTCGTGCTTCAGCAATCTTGTCATCAAAAGCGCGAAGTTCTGCAGGAGCCGTCATGCGCTTGATACGAAGACGTGAACCGGCTTCATCGATTAGATCGATTGCCTTATCTGGCAAGAAGCGATCTGAAACATAGCGATCTGCAAGATTTGCAGCCGCGGAAAGGGCTCCGTCAGTAATTGATACACGGTGGTGGGTTTCGTAGCGATCGCGAAGACCCTTAAGAATTTCAATTGTGTGAGCTACAGATGGCTCTTTAACCTGAATAGGTTGGAAGCGACGTTCTAGCGCGGCATCTTTTTCAATGTGCTTGCGGTATTCATCAAGCGTGGTCGCACCAATTGTCTGGAGTTCACCCCGTGCAAGCATTGGCTTCAAGATGCTCGCTGCATCGATTGCGCCTTCTGCAGCACCTGCGCCAACGAGTGTGTGAATTTCATCGATAAAGATGATGATGTCACCACGAGTTTTAATCTCTTTGAGAACTTTCTTAAGACGTTCTTCAAAATCTCCACGGTAGCGAGATCCAGCAACGAGAGCACCTAAATCAAGTGAGTAAAGCTGCTTATCCTTGAGAGTCTCTGGAACATCATTCTTTGCAATTGCTTGAGCGAGACCTTCAACAACTGCAGTCTTTCCAACCCCCGGCTCGCCAATGAGAACAGGGTTGTTCTTTGTTCGGCGAGAAAGAATTTGCATGACACGTTCTATTTCTAATTCGCGACCGATCACAGGATCTAACTTTCCTTCACGAGCTGCTGCTGTGAGATTTCTTCCAAATTGATCTAATATGAGCGATGTTGATGGAGTTCCTTCTGCAGGTCCACCTTGAGTAACGGTCTCTTTACCTTGGTAGCCAGAGAGAAGTTGAATTACTTGCTGGCGAACGCGGTTTAGGTCAGCTCCCAGTTTGACGAGTACCTGTGCTGCAACGCCTTCGCCTTCGCGAATAAGTCCGAGAAGAATATGTTCTGTACCAATGTAGTTATGGCCCAATTGAAGAGCTTCGCGAAGTGAGAGTTCGAGAACTTTCTTTGCACGAGGTGTAAATGGAATATGGCCACTTGGTGCTTGCTGGCCTTGACCGATGATTTCTTCAACTTGTGCGCGCACACCTTCAAGAGAGATGCCGAGTGATTCAAGACCTTTTGCTGCAACGCCTTCACCTTCGTGGATGAGGCCGAGAAGTATGTGCTCTGTGCCGATGTAGTTGTGATTGAGCATGCGTGCTTCTTCTTGAGCTAGGACTACGACTCGTCTGGCTCGATCGGTAAAGCGCTCAAACATGGGCTGGACTCCTTCTATTCATTGATGCTGTCATAAGCCTATAACCCCGCCAAGGGAAGGCGCGAGGTGGATAGCTTCTATGTGAGATAGAACCCCATATATAGGCTCGATATTCCCTTAGGTGGCTATGAATAGGTGGCTATGTATGAGTTCTGGCAGTGCCAGCTCCGCTTACAGATTGAGCAACATGCGGGTATTGCCCAGAGTATTGGGCTTTACCGCCTCAAGATCTAAGAATTCAGCAACACCTTCATCGTAGGAGAGCAATAACTGCTGATACACATCGTGATCTACAGGGGTTCCTTGTATTTCTGTGAAACCATGCTTTGAGAAGAATCCTGTCTGGAATGTTAGGCAGAAGATTCTTTCAACCCCTACTTCGCGGGCGCGGTCAATAATATGTTCAAGAATTTTATTGCCTATTCCTTGTTTGTGTAGAGCGGCCTCAACTGCAACGGTACGGACCTCGGCAAGGTCTTCCCAAAGAATGTGTAGCGCACCGCAACCAACTACTTTCCCATCTAGCTCTGCAATCGTAAATTCTTGAACGCTTTCAAAGAGCGTGACCGTCTCTTTAGATAACAATTTTCCTTCAGGAGCATATGAATCAATAAGGGATCTAATTGCCTTTACGTCAGATGTTTTTGCTGGGCGAATTACCAACATGGTTATTCAGCTTCAGGTTTAACAAGTGGGAATAGAATAGTTTCCCGGATTCCTAAGCCGGTCAGTGCCATGAGTAAACGATCTACACCCATGCCCATTCCGCCCATCGGCGGCATTCCAAACTCCATTGCTCTCAAGAAATCTTCATCTACCTGCATGGCTTCTAAATCACCTTTAGCGCCAAGCTGTGCCTGTTCGACGAGACGTTCACGTTGAATAACTGGATCTATGAGTTCGGAGTATCCAGTTGCAAGTTCGAAACCGTCAACATAGAGATCCCATTTCTCTACAACACCTGGAATTTCGCGATGCGCGCGAACTAATGGAGATGTATCGACTGGATAGCCCATAACAAAAGTTGGCTCAATCAATTTATCTTGAGCTGTGTGCTCAAAAATCTCTTCCGCCAGCTTGCCTGTAACCCACTGGGGGTCAATCTTCATTCCTAGCTTTGTCGCATATTTCTTTAAATCTTCCATAGGAGTTAGCGCAGTTACTTGGGCTCCTATTCCTTCAGAGATTGCGTCGTAGAGTGAAATCTCTCTCCATGTTCCGCCAAGGTCTACCTTGCGGCCGTCATGATGTGTAACTACATGAGAACCAGCTACAGCCATAGCTGCATCTTGAATTAAAGATTGGGTAAGGCTTGCCATGGAGCGCCAGTCTCCATAAGCCAAATATGACTCAACCATTGCAAATTCTGGCGAGTGAGAGGAATCAGCTCCTTCATTGCGGAAGTTGCGGTTAATTTCAAATACTCGTTCAATGCCACCAGTCACACATCTCTTGAGAAAGAGTTCTGGAGCAATTCGCATATATAGATCCATGTTATAGGCGTTACTAAAAGTCTTAAATGGCCTCGCTGTTGCGCCGCCATGCATTACCTGCAACATTGGAGTTTCAACTTCGATAAAACTCTCTGAATTAAAAGTTTCACGTAGTGAGCGCATCACAGCAGGGCGCATGCGCGCGGCTGCTCGTGCCTCAGGTCTAACAATCAAATCCACATAACGCATACGTACACGAGTCTCTTCAGACATTGGTTTGTGGTCATTTGGAAGTGGTCGAAGTGCCTTGGACGCTAAAGTCCAGGAATTGGCAAGGATGGAAAGTTCACCGCGCTTTGAGGTAATGATTTCTCCGGTAACAGAAACCATGTCCCCTAAATCAATATCTGATTTCCACGCATCAAGTTGTTCTTGACCCACTTTATCGAGAGATAACATCGCCTGAAGTTCGGTGCCATCGCCTTCGCGTAACGTTGCAAAACAAAGTTTGCCGGTATCACGCTTAAAAATAATTCGTCCTGTTAAGCTTTCAATATCTCCAGTGGCTACATCTACTTCGAGATTGGTGTACTTCTCGCGAACCTCTTTAAGAGACCTGGTACGGGCTACAGCTACTGGGTAAGGCTCAATTCCACGCTCAATAAGGTTTGCACGCTTCTCGCGACGGATCCGAAGTTGCTCGGGTAGGTCGTCATCGATTGAAGGTGAATTATCCATACTCATAATGCGCAGAGTCTACCCATGAGTCCAAGCGCTAGGAGTTGTTCTTCTCGTGAATGAGACGGAGTCCGATTAGTGTCAGATTTGGCTCGTGTTCATCGATGGTCTCTGAGACTCCTAATAGCAATGGAGCCAATCCGCCAGTAGCAATAACAGTTGGTGCCTCTTCGTAACTTTCAGCTAGCTCTGCGGTAATGCGTTCTACTAGGCCATCAACTTGTCCTGCAAATCCATAGATAGTTCCGGATTGCAACGCTTCTACTGTGTTCTTTCCAATAACGTTCTTCGGGCGAATGAGTTCAACTTTACGTAGTTGCGCAGCACGCGCTGCCAGCGCATCGACCGAAATTTCGATACCCGGAGCAAGGGCGCCTCCAAGAAATTCCCCTTTCGGAGAAACTACATCGAGATTTGTTGAAGTTCCAAAATCTACAACTATCGCGGGGCCTCCGTAGAGAGTATGTGCGGCAAGGGTATTAACAATACGATCGGCACCGATCTCCTTTGGGTTATCGACAAGTAGTTGAACTCCAGTCTTCGTGCCAGGTTCAACAATTGTTGTGCCTACATCCCCCAGGTATGAGTCAATCATCGTACGCAATTCCCGAAGAGTTGCAGGAACTGTCGAGCAAATTGAAAGACCGCTCAATGTAAAGCCGCTAGTTAAGGCGCTGTACTGAAGCCATAATTCATCAGCGGTAGTTCTAGGATCTGTTTTGACACGCCATGACTTTACGAGTCTCTCTTTATCGAATATTCCCAGTACTGTATTTGTATTTCCGACATCGACTGTTAATAACATAACTACTCCACTCTCATATCTAGGCCAATATCTAAGACAGGTGCGCTATGAGTAAGAGCACCAATTGCTAAATAGTTCACTCCAGTTTCTGCATAACTCTTTGAATTTTCAAGTGAAATACCTCCTGAAGCTTCTAGTTTGATGCTTGCGCTAACTAAGGCAACTGCTTCACGGCACTGCGCAGGATTCATATTGTCCAGAAGGACTAAATCAGGCTTAAGCGGTATGACTTCTCTTAGTTGATCGAGGGTATCAACTTCAATTTCTATCTCTGTTGCAGGAAACTTCTCTCGCACCTTTGAAAATGCTTTCGAAACTCCCCCGGCAGCTGCAATATGGTTATCTTTAATTAAGGCTGCATCACTTAAAGACATTCGATGATTTGTTCCACCACCCATACGCACTGCATATTTTTCAAGTTGGCGCATGCCTGGAGTTGTCTTGCGCGTATCCCTGATTAAGCAAGAAGTGCCAGATATTGAATCAACCCATGTGCGAGTTAGCGTTGCAATCCCACTAAGATGCCCTAAGAAATTGAGTGCTGTACGCTCTGCCAGCAGTATTGCTCGAGTGTCTCCGCGCACGGTCATCAATACTGTGCCAGCTTCAATCGCAGAGCCATCGTGAACCAGAACTTCTATATCTGAAAGACCAACTTCTTCCAATACTGTCTTTGCCATTTCAATTCCGGCAAGGACACCTGCTTTGCGAGCTACAAAATCTGCAACTACCTTTTCAGATCCCGACACTGTCGCAACTGATGTTATATCTTCTCCGCCTGCAAGATCTTCGGCTAGTGCTCGCTTAATAAGGTCGCGATCAATCATGGTCTTCCTACTTCCTGATATCCACTAGTCCAATAACCCGCCTGATCTACTTGTTGGACAATTCTCTTCTTCCATTGGTCGCTCGCTTCAGGAAAATCTTCACGCCAATGTGATCCACGTGTTTCTTGTCTAATAAGCGCAGCTTTAAGAATCGCTTGGGCTAGTTGAAAGAGATTTGTAGTCTCCCAAGCTTCAACACAGGGCTCGAGGCTCTTCCTGTCTTCGATACGGGTTAAATCAGAACTCGTTTTAAGTAATGAATCGGATGAACGAAGCACCCCTGCACCTCGACTCATGCTTACTTGAATATCATGACGAACTACAGGGTCTAATAAAATTGCTTGTGAGGCATTTACTACGGGAGCAGATTGCTCGGGCAGATTTGCGGCTATATCTGAAGCGATTCTGGCGCTGAAAACTAAACCTTCGAGAAGTGAGTTCGAGGCCAACCTATTTGCTCCATGAACCCCAGAACATGCGGTTTCTCCGCACGCATAGAGCCCTTTAACGCTGGTGCGCCCATTGAGATCAACTCGGACTCCGCCCGATGCATAGTGAGACGCTGGTGCAACTGGAATTAAATCTTTGATTGGATCTATCCCATGCGTTATGCAGGATGCGTAGATAGTAGGAAAGCGTTCTTTAAATCCTCGCAGGTGTCGGACATCGAGCCATACGTGATGAGCCTTAGATTTATTCATCACACGCATAATTGAAATAGCAACAACATCGCGAGGTGCTAGCTCTGCAAGAGGATGGATTCCTTGCATGAAACGTTTTTCTGAATTATCAAGAAGGTAAGCACCTTCTCCACGAACAGCTTCGCTAATAAGTGGTTGTTGCCCTTCAGAGTTATCACCCAGCCAGAGCACTGTTGGGTGGAATTGAATGAATTCAACATCGGCCACCTTCGCGCCGGCTCGAAGTGCAAGCGCAACGCCATCTCCAGTGGAAACAGATGGATTAGTTGTTTGAGCAAATACTTGGCCAAGACCGCCTGTGGCAAGAACTACTGCACGAGCAAGTCCTCGTCCAACCCCATCTCGACTACCAGCACCAATGACGTGAAGGGTAACTCCACAAACTTCGCCGATATCGTTCTTGAGTGCATCGAGTACAAGAGCATGTTCGAGAACTTCAATCTCTGGGTCATTCTGAACAGCTGCAAGAAGTGCACGAGAAACTTCTGCTCCCGTTGCATCTCCACCAGCATGAAGAATGCGATTACGCAGATGGCCACCCTCGCGCGTCAGGGCTATTTCTCCACTATCTTCTCTATCAAAAATTGCGCCGCGTTCAATTAATTTACGTACAGCCTCTGGCCCTTCTGTTACCAATACACGAACAGCATCGACATCGCATAAATCAGCACCTGCGACAAGAGTGTCTCTTTCATGAGCCTCTGGAGAATCGCCATCTCCAAGAGCTGCAGCAATGCCTCCCTGAGCCCACTTTGTAGATCCTTCATCAACGCGAGCTTTCGTAACGAGCAAGACTGATAAACCATATGTTCTACATTGCAAGGCAGTCGTTAACCCTGCAATGCCTGAACCGACAACTATTACATCAGCGGTCGCTGTCCATCCAGGTGTTGGCGCCAAAAGTTTCATACGCGATTACCCATAGGCATATTGTCAATCAAACGTACCCCGTTAATCCAGCCCGCAATGAGTGCTCGCACATAACGCGTCTGCTCGTGAGCGTGATCAAAAGTTTCTTCATCGATGAAATCGGCGTAATCGAGCTTAAGCGCACTTTCTGTGGCCACAATACTTCTTAGCTCTTCTTCTGACTTAGCCTGCGAGAGAGCTTTATAAATGATTGAGGCAGCCGCTCGATCTTCCGGCGTTAGGCGAACATTTCGTGAAGAGAGAGCCAAGCCATCTGCTTCCCGAATTGTAGGTGCAGCCACTATTGCAACATCACCGGCAATAGTTCTGATGAGGTGTAGCTGTTGAAAATCTTTCTCTCCGAATATTGCCACTTCTGGTCGCACAAGTTGGAAGAATCGGTTAACAACGGTTAGTACACCATCAAAATGTCCTGGCCTTGAGGCTCCTTCATATATCCTGCCAATTTTTCCAGCCTTACACTTTTCAAAACCATCTGGATAAATTTCCATTTGTGTCGGAAGCCAGAGGTGAGTTACTCCGGACGCCGCGGCCAATTCGATATCTAACTCTGGGGTCCTCGGATATTGTGCGAGATCTTCAGCTTTATCAAATTGCAAGGGATTAACAAAGATACTGGCAACAATATTGTCGCTATATTTTTTTGCTAATTGAAAGAGCGATGTGTGGCCGGCATGTAAGGCTCCCAGTGTTGGAACGAATGCGCAGCCTGAAGGGAGCTGGTGAGCATCTCTTACTACTTTCATGGCTCCAGTCCTTTCAGGTACCGGGCAGGCAGTGAGGTAATTCTAAGGCGTTAAGGCAATTGCTCCAAAAGTTGTGAAATCTTGCCATGCGTAAGCAATATTGCGTCGGGCTCAACTTCAAGCCATGGCTCTAGGACAAAGCGCCGTTCATGTGCTCGAGGATGAGGCAGAGTTAATTCATCAGCGCTGCTAAGAAGTGCACCATATTGAATGAGGTCAAGATCAATTGTGCGCGGTCCCCATTTCTCAATGCGTTCTCTTCCTAACGCTTTCTCAATTCCATGCAGCAGTGCCAATAAGTCAGCTGCAGGTAGCTCACTCTCAAGAATGCATACTGCATTGAGGTAATCAGGTTGATCGGGGCCACCAACAGGTTTAGTGACAAAATACGAAGAGGTTGCAATAAGTTCGGTGGCGCCTTGCAACATGCTGACTGCTAAATCCATCTGTTCTTTCGGCTGCCCAATGTTGGCACCCAGAGCCACCACAGCCTTCATCGAGTAATTGTTACTGATATATCTGATACCTGAGCGGACACAGGAGCCATTGGCTTATGTACTGTCACAGAAATTTTTATTATTTGTGGATGGCCAGACTTAATTCGATCTGCAATACGACCGGCAAGTCTTTCGATGAGTTGAACTCTATCGCCTGATATTTCATCAACAACTAGTGATGCTAGCGATCCATAATCAATAGTGTCCTTCAAATCATCTGTAGAGCTAGCTCGTGAAAGATCGAGGCTAATTTCCAAGTCAACAAAGAAATCTTGACCATTCTTTGCTTCATCTTCGAAGACGCCGTGATACCCAAATCCCTTGATACCTTTGAGGTTGATGCGATCACTCATGAGCGCGCTACCTCTACATTTGCCTTCACGCCATGAACTCTAACTGCCCAAATACCGCGGCCGACGAGTGATTGAGTGACTTGCACCGTGGCTGATTCTCGATTGTCAGGGTCATCGCCGCCAAGAAAGCGCTTACGTGAATGTCCAATCAGTACGGGATATCCCAGCGCCACAAATTCATCGATACGTTGCAAAATCTCCCAATTATGGTCGGCATCTTTTGCAAAGCCAATTCCTGGATCAAGAATGATGTTCTCTCTCTTTATGCCGGCAGCAAGAGCTTTATCTAACTGAATAGTCACCTCTTGAATGACATCGGCAACTACATCGCCATAAATTGCCTTCGTATTCATATCTTTTGAATATCCGCGCCAATGCATCAGGCTGTACTTGCAGCCCAGGGAGGCAATAGTTGTAAACATCTCTGGGTCAGCAGCTCCTCCGCTCACGTCATTGACGATCGAGGCACCTGCCTGGACAGCCAACTTTGCAGTCGATGCGCGCATGGTGTCTACGCTGATCAAAATATTCTGTCTTGAAAGTTCTTCAATTATTGGCAGTACTCGTGACTGTTCTTCTTCCTCTGTGACACGATCGGCTCCGGGCCTCGTTGATTCTCCGCCGACATCAATAATGTCAACGCCTTCACTAATCATTTCAAGGCCCCGTGCAATTGCTTGAGATGTCTCGAAATGTCTTCCGCCATCTGAAAATGAGTCGGGCGTGACGTTTAAAATTCCCATCACTAACATAGAAATTTATCGATTCGTAATAAGGCTAATTGCTTCTGCGCGAGTTGTTGCATCTCGAAGAACCCCACGAACAGCTGATGTTGTTGTACGTGCCTGTGATTTACGTACACCACGCATAGACATACACAAGTGTTCACAATCAATAATGACAATAACTCCCATTGGATTAAGAATTTCTACAAGGGCATCTGCAATCTGAGTTGTAAGGCGCTCTTGAACTTGGGGACGTCGAGCGAAAACATCTACAAGGCGGGCAACTTTAGATAGCCCAGTAATTTTCCCACTTGGAATGTAACCCACATGAGCTACGCCATGGAATGGCGTCAGGTGATGTTCGCAATGTGAAAAAACTTCAATATCGCGAATGATGACAAGTTCTTTGTGGCCTATATCGAATATAGTTGTCAGCACATCCTCGGGCCTCTGCCATAGACCTTGAAAATTCTCTTTAAAAGCACGCGCTACTCGCGCAGGAGTCTCTTTGAGGCCTTCGCGTTCTGGATCTTCGCCAAGAGCCAAGAGAAGTTCTTTCACAGCTCTTTCAGCTCGCTTCTGATCATAGGGATGCACCGAACGACCATCGTGAGGTCCCATTGAAACGGATGAGATTTCACTCATCGTCGCTGGAAGCCTTCTTTACCCGCCGGGCACGCTTCGGAGAATCACTTTTTACCGGGGTAATGCGTTCTGGGATATCTACTGGTGGTCGCATTGATGGAATTCGAGTCTCAGAGCCTGTCCATGCTGGGCGCTTTGGCCACGGAGTGACATTTGCAAAGATCGCTGCAATCTCTTCTTTGTTAAGAGTCTCCCTCTCAAGAAGTTGCAGAACCATTTCATCCAGGATGCTTCGATTGGCTTCAAGAATGTCATAGGCCTCTTGATGGGCCTTTTCAATCAATTTTCTAATCTCAGTATCAACAAGTGCTGCTACGTACTCTGAATAATCACGCTGGTGTCCGTAGTCGCGGCCCATAAATGGTTCGGATGCATCAGTACCTAACTTGATAGCTCCAATAGCTTCAGTCATTCCGTACTGAGTAACCATTGCACGCGCAAGAGCTGTTGCCTTTTCAATATCGTTGGATGCGCCAGTTGATGGATCGTGGAAGATAAGTTCTTCAGCTGCGCGACCGCCAAGTGAATACGAAAGTTGATCCAGGAGTTGATTCCGAGTTGTTGAATACCTGTCATCATCAGGAAGAACCATGGTGTAGCCGAGAGCTCGCCCACGCGGCATGATTGTGATCTTGTGAACGGGATCTGTATGTGGAAGTGCATGTGCTACAAGTGCATGCCCTGCCTCGTGATATGCGGTAACTCGACGCTCTTCTTCAGACATCAGTCGTGATTTACGTTGTGGTCCAGCCATAACTCGATCAATTGCTTCATCAATTTGCGAGTTTGCAATTGTTTTCTGGCCTTCTCGAGCGGCCAGGAGCGCAGCTTCATTAAGTACATTGGCTAGATCTGCACCGGTAAAGCCAGGTGTGCGACGTGCATAGGCAAGAAGTTCAACATCCTTGGAAATCGGCTTACCTTTCGCATGCACTTTAAGAATGTCTTCACGACCCTTTAGATCTGGTCGTTCTACCGGAATCTGACGGTCAAAACGACCAGGACGTAATAACGCTGGATCTAAAACATCCGGACGGTTGGTTGCAGCAATCAAAATAACTTGGCCATTGGCTTCAAAGCCATCCATTTCAACAAGTAGTTGATTCAGGGTCTGCTCACGTTCATCATGACCCCCACCCATGCCAGCTCCACGCTGACGCCCAACGGCGTCAATTTCGTCAACGAACACAATTGCCGGAGCGTTCGCCTTTGCTTGCATAAAGAGATCGCGGACACGAGCCGCACCTACACCGACAAACATCTCAACAAAATCAGAACCTGAAATTGAATAGAAGGGAACTTTTGCTTCTCCGGCAACAGCTCTAGCAAGAAGTGTTTTACCTGTTCCTGGAGGCCCGTAGAGCAGAACTCCCTTTGGAATCTTTGCTCCGAGTAGCGCGTACTTTGCAGGATCTGCAAGAAAATCTTTAATCTCTTCAAGTTCTGCAATCGCTTCATCGGCGCCAGCTACATCATCAAAGGTACTTTGAGGTACATCGTTGTCCTGTAATTTTGCGCGTGATTTACCGAATGAAAAGACTTTGTTTCCGCCTTGGGATCTGCTGAGCATGAGGAAGAAGAGGAGTCCAATAATGAGAATTGGGCCAAAGGTAAAGAAGAATGTAGAGAAGAATGATTGCGAAGGAACGTCAACATTCCAACCTTCTCTTGGCGGATTAGCTGTAAGCGCATCAACCAAAGTTGGTTCTTGTCGGAGCACATAAGACGCTTCCACCTTGGTAGCGCCCTTTATTGTATTTCCGCTCGAAAGTATCAGTCGAATTTTCTGGGATCTATCTACCAGTACAGCAGATTGAACTTGAGACTTTGAGATCGCATCGACTGCCTGAGAGGTATCAATCTGCGTGTAGCGATTTGAAGCGCTTGTTATCTGCCCAAAAGCTGTGACGGCGAAAATTGCAACAATGATCCAAAAAAGTGGTCCTCTAAAAATCTTTTCTGCCCTAGTTTGTGGAGGCTTCTTATCTCGAGCTCTAGCGCTTTTAGTAGCCTCCTGCTTTGGCTTCTTCTTCAATTTATCAAAGAGGTTCTGGGAAGTCATAGATTTCCTTATGAATACGTGTGCTTTGCAAGCACACCAATAAATGAGAGGTTGCGGTACTTCTCATCGAAGTCCAAACCGTATCCAACAACAAATTCTTTAGGAATATCAAATCCTACATATTTAACTTCTACATCTACTTTTGCAGCCTCAGGCTTACGTAAAATTGCAAGAATTTCAACGGATGCAGCTCCACGTGAAAGTAGATTTGCCCTCAACCACGATAACGTTAAACCTGAATCAACAATATCCTCAACGATTAATACGTGACGCCCAGTTATATCCCGGTCTAAATCTTTAAGAATTCGTACTACTCCGCTTGATTTTGTTCCAGAACCATAGGATGAAACAGCCATCCAATCCATTTCGATATGTGTCTGCATCGCACGCGTCAGATCTGCCATTGCCATGATCGCACCTTTAAGAACTCCAACAAGAAGTACTTTCTTATCTTCGTAATCTGTATCGACTTGCGCAGCAAGCTCTGCAATTCTTGACGCAAGTTGCTCTCTTGTTGCGATAACTCTTTCTACATCGGTTCCGACTGCTGCTAAATCCACCGGGTCTGCTCCTTGATCATTCGCTCACGCTTAGGGATTGGTCTTTGGGTTCTGGGCTAAGAGCGAAAGTCTGCCCGAAATTCGCTCAACCTTCACACCACCTGGAAGGTTCAACGCTCCCTGACCGTGCCAAGAAGTGACCAGTGCCTCAATAGAGGCCACATGATCGGCTGAAATTGAGCCTGAAGGGGCGCCAGCAGCATAAATAGCAGCGCGCAAGACTCTGCTGCGAATAGCTCTCGGAAGGGCCTCCAAACGCTGACAATCGAGGTCAGAGAGCACAGAGCTCTGGATTTCATGCTGAGCCATTTCATCTAGAGCATCTGCGTCATCTCGAAAAAGTGATGCGCTGCGAGCCAGAGCTGCAGAAATTCCGGGTCCTAGTTTTTCTTCCATGAGAGGAAGAATTTCTCTGCGAACTCTGACTCTCGAAAAATCAGGGTTATCGTTCTGTGGATCATTCCATGGTTCAATTTTTAGTTCACTACATGCTAAAACTGTTTCTCGGCGAGTTAGTGAAAGTAATGGGCGAATATAGATTCCGTTTTCAATTGCCATACCCGATAAAGATCGAGTCCCAGAACCGCGTGCTAATCCAAGAAGAACAGTTTCGGCTTGGTCATCTCGAGTATGTCCCAGAAATACTTTGACTGAATTCTCTTCTTTCAGACATTTTTCTAAAGCCGAATATCGCGCATCTCGAGCGCCAGCCTCAATTCCAGATTTAGTAGAAACAGTAACTTTTTCAATTCGTACCTTGTGATAACCCATTGCCTCTAATTGAGTCTTAACTTTTAGCGCCTGAATTTCAGAGCCGCTCTGCAATTGATGATCGATTGTGACCGCAATGGGTGTAATCGCATTTACCGTGGACTCTTTAATAATTGCATATGCCAACGCAAGTGAGTCCGCGCCACCAGATACAGCGACAATGATGGCATCGCCCGCTTCGAGGGTAGCTAAATGGGGTTTAACAGCGTTGCGAATAGCAACGGTTGCATCGGTCATAGACCAAGGTTAGACCCGTCCTCCGAATGGCATAAGCCCTTTAACGCTATAAATACTTGAATATAAAAGGCCCGCATTTTTGGAATTGGCTTCCCACATCATCCCGCCGCCTGCATAGATTGTAATATGGTGAATTGTTGAAATTGTGCCTTTGTATGAATAGAAGAGTAGGTCGCCTGGTTGCAGCTGGGTCAGTGAGACATGCATCGTATATCCTGAATATAAAGCTGAGTTAAGTCGATCCCAATTTGGCCAACCAAGCCCAGCTGCTCGGTATGCGGCATAAACAAGTCCAGAGCAATCAAAAGAATTTGGTCCCTCTGAGCCCCAAACATATGGCTTGCGCGCCTGCACCTGCTTCTTTGCAAAAGCCACTGCCTTTAATCGCTGTT
>TARA_B110000503_G_scaffold142320_1_pt1 | contig 22969 bp, 20 predicted proteins | sample TARA_B110000503 | Tara Oceans TARA_B110000503 (sample SAMEA4397472) | marine metagenome | biome: Polar Biome; feature: [SRF] surface water layer (ENVO:00010504); material: water (ENVO:00002006), including particulate matter (ENVO:01000060) such as... | depth 5 m | reverse complement strand
GTTTTATAGCTTAACTCTAACTCCGGTATTTTGACACATTCCATAAATTAACATAATTTAAAACAATCAAATCATAAAAAAAATGAAAAAAACAGCCTCAATCGTATCTACCTTGTTTTGCACTTTACTGCTGAACGCTCAAATCGAAACGATGGAAGCTTATGTCATTAAGGATGGCATGATAGATGACTATGAAGCCTTTGAGAACTTTGTTTATCCCCATAAATTAATGGCAATCAATGAGGGTAAACTTCAGGGCTGGATGGTGATGAAAAGAAGGTCTGGTGGAAATTTTCGGGAAATTGACCCACAGAAAAAGGTAGCTGATTATTTGGTGTTTAATATATACAAAGATGAAGCTCAGAGGGAAGCAGATAATTCGACTGCCTATCCTAATTATGCCTATTCCCATTACAAACATAAAATGTCAAAAAAGAATATCGAGAAGATGTTGAGTATCCACCCCAAAGAATCGGCAAGAACTTATGTCATCGAAAATGTCTATCAAACGCCCAACTACCGACCACGAATTGGTGATGTCATCAATATGGCCCCCATGGAGCAATTGAACGATGATTATGAGAAATTCGAATTAGGGTTTTATATGCCGATGTGGAGTAAAATTATAGAAAAAGGAGGTTTGAAGATGTGGGGACTTACTCGGGTAAAGTCATCTAGTGATAATGCTTATAAAAACTTAACTCACTTTGTTTTTCAAAACACAACAGATATGGAATATACCTTTGATGAATTCAAATTCATCGAACAAAAGGTTCATGAAATTGGTGTGGCGTCTAGAAAAATGTATGACATGGCTGAAATGGAAATTAATTTTTTAGCGAACTAAGGAATTAATCTTTTTGTATTCATCATCTCAATTAATCTATTTTAAGAGCCTTTGCGGATGTGTCGGGTTTTTTCTGAAATAACTTTAATTAAATCGTTGGAGAATTTTCGCGATAGTCAGAGGGGTAGGTTCGGATAGTAAAGTATATTGTCTTGAACTATTTTTCGATTATTATTTTATGCGTGCTTATTATGTTTTGCTGAATTAGTCTTAGCAGATAGGTGCCGGGTGCATATTTACTGAAATCCAAATCTACCGAAAAGCCGCCTTCCTCTAATTGTTTCCCTGTCATATTATAGAGCGTATATTGTTTGTATCTGCCATTTATCTGAACTAATCCGTCGGATGGGTTGGGGAAAACCAAAACAGCTTGGTCGTCGAGCGGATTGCCAAGTACTAGGTTTTTATTCTTCCCGAAAACGGCTCGCATCATTAATGATCCTGGTAACCGGGTATTTTGTTCCCATTTAGAGGAGGTATTAAAAAAAATGGAAGACATACCGTTTGCGTTGTCTTTATCAAATCCCACCCCTATATAGTCTTCTGTGAATTGTTTGAATCCAATGTATATGGTATCTCTTACGAAGACTGATTGAGTAAATTCTATTAAATTAAAATGGATTCGATCGGTATTGGCGATTTGATAGGATTTAGCGTAGATCAATCCTTCGTTAGATAAATCTGTCCAAACCCTGATTTCCAATGCTTTACCTGAAGTACTTGGACTAATGGCTGGGAAATTTATTTTAATGCCCGTGAGGGTATCAGGTTCATTGACTATGAATCGCACGGCGAGTTGACCACTTAGAAAGTTAATTCCCGCACTAAAATCAGCGACTCCGTCGTCATAAGCAAAGTAATCATGGAGTAAATAAGTTTGACGGATCGTATCATTATCTCGTAAATTGATATTTGAAAATATCGTATCTCCATTGGCGGAAACTTCTTCAAATAAATTTTTGTCCCCGCTTTTATAGACAAAAGTCGATTCAATTAAGACAGAATCGGAATCAACTAAAGAGGCATCCATTGATAAACCATCTACCCGTCTTTTGGATTCTAGGGCAGACATTCTGAAAAGCGCCATACTACCGGTAGTTATCATTTGACCATTAACCAGATTACTCAAAGTATGTGTGTATTCCATTGGACTCGGTAGCTCGAAGAGATTATTTGCAGTGGTGAATTGTGGGATTTCATAAAATTCGGGGTGTGCCAAATATTGATTGGCTGGAAGCTCAAAGTAGGGCTCGAAAAGTAGACTAGGTTGGCTTGAAAGTGTTCGGTCTTGGTAGGTGATTTCGTTGACAGTGCGATGGTCGTTTAGATAGATGTAATCCAGGTTCCATGTGTCATAGATGCCATTGAGACTACTGAATGATTGAAATTTCATTTTGAAATTTTCATGAAAATATTGGTTGCCAGCGACGCGAATGATGAGCTGTTGAAACATAGGTAAGCTATCAGCATCCAAGAGGATATTTTCTAAACCGCCTATGATTGAAAATTTTGCTGGATCATCTGGAAATAAGTCCTGTGTAATCCAAGTACTGTCAATTGACCAAAACATTAATGATAAGGAATCCGTGAGCTCGGGGATTTCTCCTTTGCCCAATAATTGCCAATAAAAACTCAGGTAGACATTGTTTCTTTTGGAGGGAGCTATCTGACTGATGTCAATGGGCCTACTGACCAGACTGTCGGCAGCACCATTAAAGCTGTTATTTGTTGCATAGGCGTTGCCCAAAACATCGGTACCATCAAAAGTAGCTACATATTGGGAGGGGGGATTAATGCCCAAGCTATTATTGATAAATACATTGACTCCGCTTTCCCAAAGAGTCGAGTCAGGGATGCCTCTTGACTGTGAGAAATCATCCCAAAAAGGAAGAGTCAAAACAATCATTGAGTCATTTGATGAAGTTCGTGCCATTGAATGATCAAAAGGATCTATATTTAAATTCTTGAGCTCAATTTGTCCGAAATTCTGAAAAAAACAAGCTATTAAAATAATAAACAATAGGAAACGAAGGGTAAATGCCAATTTAAGGATTCCTTTTAGTAGTGTCAGGTTGGTAAATCCAAATATTGACCGTCTCTTTGATTACCATAGGATTGCCAGGCGCTGGGTGTTGTTTTACCACTTGACCAGGTTTAACAGCTATTTTAGTTTCAATTTCTATTCCTTCTTCATCCATTTCAGTTAAAACGGTAGTATCTAAACTTTGGTACATAATGGTGCCCATTTTTAGTGCGGATCCTGTGATGGTTAATTGTGCGGCCTCTTCTCCAAGTCCGATTAAATAGGGGCTTTCCAAGGTTGAATTACCATAACCATCACCTATGATCAAATCGATGATAGATCCCTTTGGAATCTTTTTGCCAGGTTTTATTTCAGCACCTTCAAATTTTTGGATGAGCACGGCATTAAATGCCAAATCGGGCACATATTGGGATGTTCCGAATTTCAAATCATTTGTTGTTAAAATCATCAATGCGTTCTTGAGAGAGCCATTGGTTAAATCTGGCATATTCACCAAGGGGGCGTCTAAGGCATTGAGGGTGATATAAACTTTTCGATTTTCTTTGACTTTTGAATTGGGCAGTGGGAATTGTTTTAAAACTGTTAATGGCGCTAGTGCTGAATTATATCCCGAATCACTGTTTATTTCGTAGCGTAAATTTCTGTTGATGAGAACTTCGTCAAGTTGGTCCATTGGAATCCCATAAACATCAGGTACCGTGATCGCCTCGCCATGATTTGTGCTAAAAGGTAGGTAAACATAGAAAAATAGAAGAAGAACAATGACCCCACTCATGCCGAAAAAAAATAATTGACGAATGACATCCTTCCAATCTAGGGGATTTAAGATTTTTATTAAAAAGAGCAATATTCTATTAACCATAAAAATATAATCGTGTATTAGTGCTTTTCATAGTCGGTTGCATATTGTTGTTCTTTTTGCCATCTTTCTATGCCCAAATTAATCACTTTTGTGATCAATTCCGGATAAGTGAGGCCCATATGTGCCCAAAGCCCGGGGAACATACTCACATCCGTAAAACCAGGGATACTATTGATTTCATTGATCATGATTTTGTTGTCATCGGTAAGAAAGACATCTACTCTTGCGAAATCATTGCATTTTAATACCTTAAATACCTTTTCGCACAATTCCCTTATGGTGAGTTGTACGGGTACCGCTACCTTGGCTGGAATATCTATTCTTATAGCCTCTTTATCAAGATACTTTGCTTCGTAGGTATAGAAGTCGTAATTTTTAATCAATGTTATTTCACCCGGCCAGGTGGAGGCTAACTGCTCGTTTCCCAAGATGCCACATTCCAATTCCCGGCATTTAACAAATGATTCTATTAAGATTTCATTTCCATATTGGAAACTATCTTGAAGGGCGGCATGAAAAGTTTCTTCACTTGAAACTTTTGAAATACCGACACTTGATCCCAAATTCCCTGCTTTGACGATAAAAGGCAATCCCAAAGTAATAGAGATGTCTTGAAATGAAAGCTTGTCCTGCTTACTAAAGCATAGATATGGGACTACAGGTATGCCGGCATGCTCCAATAATTTCTTAGCAATAATTTTATCCATTGAAATAGCCGAGCCCAGTACGTTAGATCCAATGACAACTACATTTAAGGCCTGAAAGAGTCCTTGGATGCTGCCATCTTCTCCATCTGTTCCGTGAAGGATAGGGAATACAATTTCTATGGGTGTATCTATTTCACTTCCCAGGGATCTGAATGATGGTTTTTTGACTGATAGCGAAAGCACGATAGGGACACCAGAAACGATGGGCTGGTTGATGTCATCAACTAAAAACCAATCTCCAGATTTAGCGATGCCAATGGTAGATACCTTAAAACGATCTTTGTCTAGATGGGTCACCACGTTGATGGCAGACTTGATCGATATTTCGTGTTCTACAGAACGACCACCAAAGAGAATAATAAGATGTTCTTTTTTAACCATGAAGTTGCAAAAATAAGTTTATGATGATGATATTAATAGCTTAAATCGAAGAATCCATTAATTTATTAAAATTACTTTTTTATTAATTGAAAAATTCTGGCCATTAACGGACAAGAGAAATAATCCAGATAGCCCCGATACGTCTAGTTTGATGATGTGATTTAACAAAGCCTGATAGGTGATGGATTGATGAATTTGTCCTGTAAGATCCGAAAGTTGGACATGAATATTTTCTTTAATCGGTAAGTTAAAGCTTAAATAGAGGGAACCTGAGGCCGGATTTGGATAGTGCTCCATGAGTACTTGGAAGATGGGTTGGTCTATTGATGTCTTATTGCTGAATTCAACGTTGTCTAGGTATAAATTATTTCCATTTCCATTTGTGAAGACAAAGGCAATTCGAAATTCTTCATAGATTAGATAGTCAGTCAAGTTTAAAAACACCTTTTGCCAGTCAGCTTCCTGAGAAGGGATGAAGAAATTATTTTCATTGTCTTGACTCAGTTCATTACTCGATCGATCGAAAATAATATGGTCAAAGTTGTCGCCACAATCAGTCGAGAGTAACACTTGCAATCGATCAGTTTTACCAATCATTTTTTTATAGGAGTATTCAAAGGTTAAGGCCAAGTGATCCATATAACTTGAATTGAGAATAGGACTTATCAACCAACTTTGATCACCTATAGCAATATTTTGATAAGCCAATGCGGCCATCGATTCATTAGTTAACAGCCAATTAGCTCCGTTTGAGGGGTTAAGCGTCAACCAATCTTGGCTTTCTTGGAAGTCGACGCGCATGGGCAGTTCAAATAGGTCGATATTTTGAGCAAATGATTTCCCAATGGTGTCGTTGGTACTATTTTCATCGGTATTTCCATTTAAATCGGATATCCAAATGAATAATTTATTGGTGCCAGGTTGGCTATTTGCAATAGCCAGATCATAAAGGTAGGAATCCCCAGTCTTCATCATTTGATTTGAAAAAGTCTGCTGGGTACTGGTGCCATTCAATTGGTAATTTAATAGAAGATCATTGACAGTACTTTTCCCTAAATTATGAATTTGCACTTGGAGATCAATGGTTTCACCGCAAGAGACTATTGGAATGCCACTAACTTGACCGATTGCCAAATCATAGTCCAAAAAGGCCGTTTTTTCAATGATAATATCATCTAAATACAATTGAGAGGCCAAACTGGATTGGGCGATAAAGGCGATGCTCAGCTTATCAAGACCCAAGTAATCGTTTAAATTGACGGTAACAGTGTTCCAATCGGCGTCTGATTTCGGAATAAAAAAGGCATTGCTTTGCGTACTTGTGGTTGATAGTGCCTCTCCATAGGCCTGAAATAAATAGTTTTCTGAATAGAAGTTCCGTCCACAATCCATCGAGAGTGCTAATATTAAGCCATCCTGTTGATAATTTGTTCCTGTGCTTTGGTATGCATAGTTGAAGGAGATTTGCGCAGCGCCGTTGTTAGTTAAATCGATAGCGGGTAACCTCACATAATCAAATAAACCGAAAGCGCTTGAATCTTTGGTGAAATCTATAGATATCGCGAGGTTGCAAGAGTTGCTATTTGGCGCTGTGGTTTTAATCCAGTTGCTGGTTGCACTGTTTTCCAATTGAAAGGTAGCCACGTCGGCGGTCTCAAAATCTATTAAAGAGGGTAAAGCATTCTTTGTCCTATTTAAGAATGCGCTTTTTGAATCATTATGGGTATTGTCATCAACGACCCCATTCACTTTAGTTATTTGGAATTGAAGTTGATCATATGATGACTCGCTGTTTGCGATTTCTCCAAAGAGAAATAGACTGGTATCAAGCGGTTCAAGCACCAATGATTTTTCAATGGTTTCAATCAATACCTCATTGAGATAAACTTCAATCGTCGCGGATTCAATGACGTTTTTTCCATAATTCCGAACTACAATTAATGGGGTTATCACGTCACTACAAATTTTTAAATTAAAGTCACTTATATACATGATTCCCAGGTCATTATTGTAGATTATTGGATTAAATAATCCATTTGAATTTATGAGGGATTTACGCCGAGGACTGTTCTCAAGAACAATTCTCATACGCTCTTTCTGATTCGAAGTGAAAATATTCATACATGCATCATCTGTATAATTCATGTAATTTGAATACATGTCGTTGCTACTGCAAGAATTGACGGCTTCACTTGGGCATTGGGAATCATAGGATGCTGATTGTAGGGGAGTGTCGTCACAATAATCGTCTGAACCGCAACCGTTCTCGTCCCCCCAAAGGTGCCTGAGGCCAAAAAAATGGCCTATCTCATGTGTCAAAGTTCGTCCATAACTTTCAAAATTAGCTGCGTTGGGGTTATTCCCTAAATAGACATAGTCAATGGCTACCGCATCAACTAGTCTGTTATTATTGATATCCGTGATGCCTGGTAGATCGGAAAAGGGAAAACTGGCCCATCCCAAATAACCTGTCAGATCTGCTATATAAATATTTAGATAATCCTCAGAGGGCCAATAACTTTGACTGTATAATAGGTTTTGTTCTGAAAAGCCAAAGTTCTGTTTAGATCCTTGCACCCTGACAATGCCATCAGTAGGTAATCCTTCTGCATCTTGTTTTGCCATTATGAAGGTCATTTCAGTATCAGCAGCCACGTTTAAAAATTCAGTGGGTGTTAAATCTTGATCTTGGTTTAGTCTGCGATAGTCTTGATTCAGAATATCAAGTTGCTCGATGATTTTTGCTTCTGTTACATTGGAGCCAGTGCCAATCGCTTCACCATTATGAATTACATGAAAAACGACTGGGATTTGTATTAAACTTTCGGATCTTTCTGCTTTTTGATTATTTTGATTAGGTATTTTACGACTTTTAAGCCAAGATTCAAACTGTTGTGTCGTCTCTGGAAGGTCATTCGCAACGCCACATCTTACTTGTGCTTTGGCATAAAAGATTATCCAAATCATAAATAAAATAAACAGGCCACCTAGACGTATGCGCATCAATTTCTGGCATTTGGTGTCATTTGGATAATTGTTAATTTAAGACATTTATCGCTTCGACATAAAGTATTTCAGGTGCGACGCGTTTAATAGCTTCCTCAACGCCTGCTTTTAAGGTCATCGCAGACATTGGGCATGAGCCACAATTGCCTAATAATTCAAGGATGACGGTATCCTTTTTAATTTCTAAAATCTGCACATCACCACCATCGGCTTCTAAATAAGGTCTAATGCTGGTTAATGCCGATTCTACTCTTTGTCTTAAATCAATATCCATTAGTTCAAGTTAAACACTTACCGTTACTATTTTAGTTTTATTCCCTGCTGCATTTCGAATAGCTACTTCTCTTGCCACAGTCGCTGCCAGCGTTTTATACGCCTCCGCGGTAATATCATCTTTCATGACAGCTGGATATCCATTATCGCCACTTTCTCTGATAGATTGAACGATAGGTATCTGACCGAGCAGGGGTACTTGGTGTTTTTCTGCCAATTTGGCGCCACCACCTTGTCCAAAGATAAAGTATTTGTTATTGGGTAACTCCATAGGAGTAAAAAATGCCATATTTTCGACAATACCCAACACGGGAACATTTATTTGAGGCTGACGAAACATTGCCAAGCCTTTTTGAGCATCTAGAATGGCTACTTTTTGAGGCGTAGTGACGATAATGACACCTGTTACCGGTATGGTTTGGACCATTGTCAAATGAATATCACTCGTTCCGGGGGGTAAATCAATGAGCAGGTAATCCAGGTCATGCCACTTTGTATCCCCAATGAATTGTTTGAGAGCAGAGCTGGCCATAGGGCCTCTCCAAACTACGGCATCTTCGGCAGGGGTCAAAAACCCAATTGACATTAACTGTACCCCATATTGTTCAATGGGCACAATCATATTTCTACCATTTTCTACTTTTACTGCTGGTTGTTCTTTTTCGCAGTTAAACATAGTAGGTATACTAGGACCAAATATATCAGCATCAATAATGCCTACTTTGGCGCCAGACTTAGCGAGGGCCACAGCCAAGTTGGCTGTTGTTGTTGATTTACCGACACCTCCCTTGCCAGAGGCAATGGCTATGATGTTTTTGACCTGAGGCAATAACGGGGCTTTGCTTCTTGTCGTGGTGACGCTAGAGGTCATATTAATGGTAAATGGGGTAATATCACCAAAAGCGGTGGCCAATGCGTTTTCACAATCTCTACGAATTAATTCTTTCAATGGGCAGGCTGGGGTCGTCAATACGACATCAAAAAAGACTTTATGATCTTTGATGATGATATTTTGAATCATATTGAGTGATACGAGATCTTGTTTTAAATCTGGATCTTCTACATTGCGTAGTGCGTTGAGAAGGGCTTCTTTGGATATCGTCATCAGTTTTTTAACTATTTATATACAAGTTTAGTGCAGTACATGTTTTCAACAAAAATCTTAATGGTTAGTTTTGAAAAGAAATTCATGATAAATGATTAAACCCTCAACAATTGATGACATCAAAAACGCAATGGACATTGTCGAGGTGGTCGGTGATTTTGTCACTTTAAAAAAATCAGGATCTAGTTACAAAGCACTTAGTCCCTTTACGGCTGAAAAAACAGCTTCATTTTATGTGGTTCCCTCAAAAGGGATTTTCAAATGCTTTAGTTCAGGAAAAGGAGGGGATGCAATCACTTTTGTAATGGAGGTGGACGGGCTTAGTTATGTTGAAGCGCTCAAGTATTTGGCCAATAAGTATCACATAGAAATCGAGGAAGAAATTCAGACTGATGAAATTCAGCAGGCTCAAAATCATCGCGAAAGTCTTTATATAGTCTTAAAATTTGCTACGGAATATTTTCAGGATTTATTAAATAGTCATGAGGAAGGAAAATCAATAGGCTTAAGTTATTTCAAAGAACGTGGATTTTCTGAAGAAACGATCGCCACTTTTAGCTTGGGTTACAGTCTTAATATTTGGGATCATTTTTATCAGGCAGCCATTAAAAAAGGATTTTCAAAAGAGCAGCTTGAAGAGGCGGGATTGATTGTGAGTAAAGAGGAAAAAATATATGACCGTTTTAGAGGGCGGGTGATTTTCCCAATTCACAATGTTACAGGGAAGGCCATCGCCTATGGTGCTAGAATCTTGGCCTCAGATGCCGCTAAGAACCAACCGAAGTATCTTAACTCACCTGAAACCGAACTATATAGCAAAGGCCAGGTACTCTATGGTTTATTTCAGTCAAAGCAGCATATTAGACAAAAGGATAATTGCTATTTGGTTGAGGGCTATACAGATGTGATTTCCCTGCATCAGGTAGGGGTTAATAACGTCGTTTCCTCCTCAGGCACAGCACTCACCGAAGATCAGGTCAAATTGATGCGTCGATATACGCAGAATGTCACTGTTCTCTATGATGGAGATGCAGCAGGCATCCGGGCCTCTTTTAGGGGGATTGATATTTTACTTGAAGGAGGTTTAAATGTACGAGCGGTATCATTTCCAGATGGTGAAGATCCTGATAGTTATAGTCGCAAATTGGGCGCTACTGCCTTTACGCATTTCTTGAATGAAAAGGTGGTGGATTTCATCAAATTCAAAACCTCACTCCTGATAGATAATGTCAAGAATGACCCCATTAAAAAAGCGGGGGTTGTTCGTGAGATTGTAGAAAGTATTTCCAAAATAAATGATGCTATAAAGCGATCAGTTTATCTAAAGGAATGCAGCGACTTATTAAAGATTAGTGAGGGTGTATTGATTGCAGAACAGAATAAAATACTGATTGCAAACAATAAAAACAAACAAAATCAACGCTCACAAGACGTTCAAGAACCTATATTTGTTCCTTTAGAAGAGGAGGTACTGACGGTAACTGACTTTGTCAAAATCATCTCTTATCAAGAAGAAGAAAGTATTAGGGTGCTGTTGAATTATGCAGATGAAATCATTCATGATACCGGTGATGAGCGTCTCTCTTTGATGAATTATTTTATAAGCGAATCTGAGGAAATAGTATTTTCGCACCCAGTTTATGATCGAATATTGAGGGCCATGATAGAGAGAAGTAAGCAAAGTTTACCTATTAATTTAGAATATTTCCTAGGGGTAGAAGATCCTGAGATACAAAAGACGATCATTGCCTTAAGTGCTCCTAAATATGAAATTAGCGAATTTTGGAAAAGCAAATACCATATTGAAGTCCCTAAAGAAGTGGATTTTATAAAAGATTTGACGTATTCAAATATTTTAAGACTTAAGTTTCGAGTGATCCAACATTTGATTGATCTCGAAAATGAAAAGTTAAAATTGGCTAACGAAGAAGAGGTTGATCAAATTTTAGATGAAATTAGCGAAATGAAACAAACGGAAATGCAAATCGCTAAGATATTAGGGAACGTTACCGTCAAATAATTGTTTTGGTTATAGTAGACGAATATGGAAGATAAGATCAGACTTGATAAAATTGAGGATGCCATTGAAGCGATACGCAACGGTGAAGTCATAGTAGTGGTAGATGATGAGGATCGTGAAAATGAAGGGGACTTTATTTGTGCAGCTGAAAAAATAACTCCAGATATTGTCAATTTCATGGCCAGGGAAGGCCGTGGGTTAATTTGTGTGCCATTAATTGAAGCCCGCTGTGAAGAGTTGGGTTTGGATTTGATGGTTGGAAAAAATACGGCATTACATGAAACGCCTTTTACCGTAAGCGTCGACTTAAAAAGTGTAGATACGACCACAGGCATTTCAACTTCAGATAGGTCAATGACGATTAAAGCATTGGCCCATAGCGAAACCAAGCCAGAGAATTTGGGAAGGCCGGGACATATATTTCCCTTAAAGGCCAAGCAAGGGGGCGTGTTGCGAAGAGCAGGTCATACAGAAGCCGCTATCGATTTCGCGAGATTGGCTGGGTTGTATCCTGCAGGGGTACTTATTGAAGTGCTTAAAGAAGACGGGACGATGGCTCGTTTGCCTGACCTACGAATCATTGCAGATAGATTCAACTTAAGGCTTGTTACGATTAATGACTTGATCGCTTATCGATTGAATCATGAATCCTTAATTGAAGAACAAATAAGGATTGATTTGCCCACCTTATATGGGGACTTTAAGTTAAAAGCATACAGACAAACCAATACAGGTGATGATCATTTGGTACTTTATAAGGGAGATTGGAAGTTGGATGAGCCGATATTGGTGAGGGTTCATTCGTCCTGCGTTACCGGTGATATTTTCGGCTCCTCTAGATGTGATTGTGGTGATCAACTTCAGAGTGCTCTGCGAATGATTGAAATGGAGGGAAAAGGAATGGTTGTTTATATGAACCAAGAGGGAAGAGGTATCGGATTAATAAATAAATTGAAGGCCTATAAGCTCCAAGAGGATGGTATGGATACGGTTGAGGCCAATGAGCATTTGGGCTTCAAAGGAGATGAAAGGGATTATGGCGTTGGTGCTCAAATTATCCGAGATATGGGTATTTCCAAGCTGAAATTGATCACAAACAATCCTAAAAAGAGGGTGGGTCTCATCGGTTATGGCCTTGAGATTATCGAAAACATTTCTATTGAAGTAAGCCCGAACATACATAATCAAAGGTACTTGGAGACGAAGAGAGATCGTTTGGGGCATGAAATATTGAAATAATGTTACGTTTGCGCTGCTTTGTTCTTTTTTTGTTGGGTTCTTTTTATGGAACGGCTCAATTTTCTTCCCAAGAGTGGCATGAAGGTATTTTAGTTACCCTGAATCAAGATACTATTCGAGGGGATATTAAGTATGATTTTGGTACAAATATGATTACGGTGATCATTAATGAAAGCGTCATGGCTTATTCTAGCTATAAGGTTATTTATTTTGAAATCTTTGACAAAACATACAAAACCTATCGAGAATTTTATACGTTGCCATATAAACAAAAGGGAGATTACGAAACGCCAATTATTTTTGAATTACAATATGAGGGCAATTTATCACTACTCTCTAGAGAAAGAATCGTACAAGAATCCAGCAATCTTAATTATAGTTATATAGGGCCGGTGATTGTGCAACCCTCTTTGCGATATGATTTCTATTTGTTGAGTAAAGAAGGAAAAATGAGTTATTTCAATGGTTCCAAAAAAGAATTACTAAATATCCTGTCCAAAAAGCGAAATGATCTGCAGTCGTTTATTAAAAGCAATAAACTTAAAACTGACGAACTCCGTGATTTGGTTAAAATTATTGCATTTTATAATTCTATTTAAATATGAAAAAACCCTTAATTCTGGTAACTAATGATGATGGCATCACCTCTAAGGGCATTTCTGAACTCGTTTCGGCCGTTAAATATTTAGGTGAGGTTGTGGTCGTGGCACCAGATAGTCCACAGTCAGGTATGGGCCATGCCATTACGGTTGGAGATACCTTGCGATTGAAGAGGAGTATCCTTTTTAAAGAAATAGTCGCTTACGAATGCAGTGGAACACCAGCTGACTGCGTGAAACTTGCCAAACATGAAATACTGAAGGACCGTACGATCGATTTGGTGGTGAGTGGTGTTAATCATGGTAGTAATACCTCGATTAGTGTGCTCTATTCAGGCACCATGAGTGCGGCTATTGAAGGTGCTATTGAAGGCACACCAGCTATTGGATTCTCACTTTGTGACTACAATCATAAGGCAGATTTCACACATGCGGTGCCTTTTATCAAGAAGATTATAAATGAAGTATTGGCCAAAGGACTTCCCAAGCACATAGCCCTTAATGTCAATATTCCAGCAGTTCAGCAATCGCCCATTAAGGGTATCAAGTTGTGTAGGCAGGCAAATACGCGTTGGCAAGAGGACTTTGATATACGAGTAGATCCATATGGAAGAAACTATTATTGGATGGTGGGTAACTTAATAAATAATGATTCTGGGGAAGACAATGACGAATGGGCGATTGCCAATAATTATGTAAGCATAGTCCCCTGCCATTATGATCTTACTTCGTACGCAGCATTGAAATCAATAGCGACGGATTGGGATATTTAAAGGTTAATCTTTACAAATAAGTTGAGTGCAAGAACCCGATTGTTCACGAGCCTTCCATAACCTGGAATATTAAAAACGCCTATAGGTTCATAATCAGGATAATCCAATAAGATCTTATAGCGTATCATTAGACCTAATGAAAGTCGCTTGTTAATAGCCGCGTTGGGATCCTCTTTTTTTAGTTTTATATATTTCTCTGAATTAACAATGAATTCTGCCCAAGTGGCCTGGAGGTCAGACCTTTCGAATGGTATATTTAAAGGCGCATTAAAACCGCTTTCGGAGTTGATGTAGGTTGTACCCATATCTGAAAAGCTAGATTTGGCATACCTGAATCCCAATCCAATTCTATTGATATCATCTAAATAGGCGATAGAACCAGTGCCAATTCTATAAAAATTGCCTTGACTTTGGTAGGTGATATTTTTATGCAAATTACTTGGGATGAATTCCATAGATCCCGCTTCTGCAATGAGCTGAATCCGATCAATAATCAATAATTCCAAACCGCCTTCATATTTTTTGGATTGGTTAGACCAGAGCATTAAGGTTTTTCCGTAGTCCCAATAAATACGAGGCTGAAAGTTTCTACGCTTGAGTACCACTGTATCGCCGTCTTGAGCGATTACCGCTTGTATCAAGAGAATATTAATAATAACAGACCACAATAGTTTCATTTGCTCTGCAGTAAGAATTTTTGCATTGAATAGTTATTTCAGTAAAATTATGAGCATCCTCAGTGACGTTAATTTGCTTAAGAGATACTTTGGCATTACCGCGGACATCAATCGTCAATTCGTTGGTATGTTGTAGTTGGATAAAATAGAATGCATTATCTATCCAAAATCCCATGGAGGAAATGGTATCGTTGTAATTAAGAGGTACTACATATTCAGCTTGCGTTGCTTCGGGCAAATAATAACGGTCATCACTTAAATTAAAGATGGTATCGACCATGACCTCTCCGCTAAGAAGGATTGTTTGCAATTGATTGAGGGAATCGAGAACTTCAGTATAATAATCATTGAGATAACTATAATCAATAAGGAGGCTGTCAACCTCGGAAATAAAGTCAGAAAACACTACTAATTGCACATCTAATGACCCACCATTTGCGATACTGTCATTGATGATAATTAAACTATCATTTAAGTAGTTATAAAGTAGGGTAAGCTCCGTTTCAACGGAATCAGAGCGGGAGACGGAATCAGCAAACAAATCGATTTCTTCTGTTAATATTTGGAGACTATCATAATCAATGAAGGTAAAGGCGACAGTGGCCTCTGAAACATAACCATCACAGTCATCGCACGTGGAGCAGCCAAGAAGGAGTAGGACACTAATAAAAACAAAAAATACTGAAGAAAACTTCATTTAAATGGGATCTACATCAAAATGGACGAGAACTGATTTATAATCAGGCAAAGCTAATAACGTATCACGAGATACCGAGATGAATTCTTTAACCGATCTTGAGTTTAATGTTTGCCGTTCAATTTTTATTAATATTTCATACAAATAATAGTTTCTGATTTTATTAATTAGTGGCTCGATAGGTCCCATTACCCTATTTTCTGTAAGGCCGCCTTTAAGTTGCAACGATAGTTTATTGGCAGCATTTTGACCTTTTTTTTTGTCCTTATCCTTTACGACAATCTTAATTAATCGATAATAGGGCGGGTATTTGAATTTTTCACGTTCAACGAGTTCTTCTCTATAAAATAAATCTAAATGGCCTTCCTTTATTTGTAACAATAGGGGATGATCTGGCCGCCTAGTTTGAATGATTACTTTGCCTCTGGCGTGTTTTCGACCAGCACGTCCACTGACTTGGGTTATTAATTGAAACGCACGCTCATGTGACCTGAAGTCGGGGAAATGAATGATTCGATCTGCATCAAAGATGCCTACCAGATGGACATGTTCAAAGTCAAGACCTTTTGTGACCATTTGAGTGCCGATAAGTACTTGAGCATTTCCTTTTTCAAAATCATCAATGATTTGCTGATAGGCATTTTTATTGCGGGTGGTGTCGAGATCCATACGCTTTATTGATAGATCTGGAAGTAATAGGGCTAGTTCTTCTTCAATTTGCTCGGTACCAAGACCGACTGTTTTGATTTCATTTGAGGTACATTTCTCACATTTGGCTTCAAAGAAGTTTTTATAGCCGCAATAGTGACAGATAAGTTCATTCTGATAAGTATGATAGGTGAGACTTACCGCGCAATGAGGACAATGAGGGATGTGATTACATTGATTGCATTCGACGTAAGGTGCATAACCTCTGCGATTTTGAAAAAGAATTACCTGCTTATTACTGGTGATAGTCTCTCTAATTTGATTGAGCAATACATTGGTGAAATTACCTTTAAGTTTTTTTTGCTTTTTTGCCAATGTAACGTCAGCAAATATGATTTCGGGAAGAGGTTGGTCATCATATCGACTGGAGAGTTGTACATAGCCAAACTTACCTGAGATAGCATGATGATAACTTTCAAGTGAGGGAGTTGCAGACCCTAACAAGACTTTTGCATGATGCAGTTGACCCAAATATAAGGCACTATCTCTGGCATGGTATCTAGGTGCTGGGTCGTACTGCTTATAGGAGTATTCATGCTCCTCATCAACAATGATGAGTGCCAGGTTGCTGAATGGAAGGAAAATGGCACTTCTGACGCCTATCACGAAATCATATTTACCTTCTAAGCAGTTGCGATAAATCTCGGTACGTTCATTATCTGAAAACCTAGAATGATAGATACCAAATCGATTTCCAAAATATCGACGAAAACGTTGTACAATCTGCGTTGTAAGGGCTATTTCAGGTAATAGTAGTAATATTTGTCCACCACTTTCAATGATTTCATGGACAAGTTTGATATAAATTTCAGTTTTACCACTCCCTGTCACACCCCGCAAAAGAGTGGTGTCCTTACTTTCAAAAGACTGCTGAATAGCATCAAATGCGACCCTTTGTGGTTCAGTCAATGTCGGTATGGGTTGTAGTTCCATTTGGTTAAAAGAGTACCGATCAATCAGGTGCTCCCAGCTTTCAAGAATTTGATTTTTCAATAAGGTATTTAATGAAGAAGTACTGATTCCTTCTTTGAGAAGATTTTTCTTGCTGATACCAAATTGATTAAGTTCAGGAGCGTCATAAACGGGTATGTTCTTAAGATAAGAAATCAATATATGAGTTTGCAAGGAGGATTTTTCCAATTGACTAGAGAGTTTGTCTAGTTGAGACCTTTCAGTGAAAGCTGTATTTAAGCGAATTCTTGTCTCTTTTTTTGGTGTGTATTTGTCCTTTATTTTTTCAAAAGAATAAACTAAGTCCTTGTCAAGGAGCCCTTTGATGATGCGGAAAGGTTGCTTTTGGCCGGTAATTCTTTTGACTTCATCTGCCGAAAGATGTGATTTCTCTAAGTGCTGAATGACGAGCCTTTCGTATTCATTTAGCGATAGATAATCAATCAAAATCCCGGGAATCAGACCCAAAAATGACTCACTGGTCAGTTTCAATCCTGAAGGGAGCATCGCCGTATAGGCATCTCCTAAACTACACATATAGTAGGTTGACAACCAGACAATGAAATTAATTTGGGACGTTTGAATGATCGGTACATCATCCAATAGATCCAATATGGGTTTTAGTGCATAAGGAGTATTTACCTTATCTATTTCTTTGTAAATTAAGCCTGTATAGTATTTTTTGTTACCAAAAGGTATTATGACTCGACAACCGATAAGGTTTTTTTGATTGAATTGAGCGGGTACCGTGTAGGAGAAAGTTCCTTGAATTGGAATGGGGAGTATGACCTCTATGTATCGCAAATCTTAAAATTGGCTAATTGGGAATTTGCGCTAGCGCCTCATCCAAATCCGTAACAGGGAGCTTACAGGTTTTGTTGAAGCATATGTAAATAGCTGTTTGATCATTGATTTCAGTTTTAAAGGATAGCAGCGGAAGGTCGCTTTCTTTTTCGGCGGCGGCAATAACTTTATGAGGAATGTTTAAGGCATTAACTTTAGCAGCCATCGCCTCAAAATCATGACCTACAATCACAATTTCCGGAATAGGTTTGATCAGTAGCGTCGAGACGGAAGCCCACTGCGAGAGATAGCTCGTTTCTTGTGTTATCAGATCACTCACCTGGTTGACCATATCAAGGGCTTGTTGCTTATAGCTATCCTTATCTAGATGCAGACCAAGTTTGATTAAGTTTTCGGCCATCATGGAATTGGGAGATGGGATGACATTATCAAATAGGTCATTTTTTCTTGCGATTAAGTTCTCAGCATTGCTACTGGTAAAATAATAGAGCTGCTCATTTGAATCATAAAACTGTTCATTCATTTGGACGGTGAGTTCCTCCGCAAGACCTAAGGCGGTTTCATCAAAAGTAGTTTCATAATATTTGATAAATGATTGAATTACAGCGGCATAGTCTTCGGCAAAGCCTTGAGTATTCAGGCCTTTCACATGCAGGAGGGTTTGATCTTTGATAAGATGACTTGTAATAAACTGGTAGCTATTTTTGGCAAGCGCCAAATAGTCTTTTTGTTGGGTGGCCTGATAGGATTCTAGAAGGCCAGTTAAGGTCAATGCATTCCATCCAGTAATGATTTTATTATCCAATCCTGGGTGAATCCTTTTATTTCGATAGGTTACGGCCTCTTTTTTGAAATCGATGACTATTTCATCTAGTTGTTCATTGGTCAATGCAAACTCCTTTAGGAGGGATTTTTTGCTTTGGAGTCTTCTGGGGATATTCGTATGTTCCCAGTTTCCTTCTTTTTGAATATCGTAATAGGCGGCAATAATTAAAGTGTTTTCTTTTGCGATTTGAGCTACTTCATCATAGGTCCAAGTATAAAACTTACCTTCCACACCTTCACTATCGGCATCTAAAGCGGCATAAAATCCACCTGAGGGATCAAGCATCTCAACTTTCAGCCAATTGACCGTTTCCGCTATGATTCGAGCATATGCTGGTTCATTATCGATTTTAAATGCTTTTCCATAAAGGGATAATAATTGCCCATTGTCATAGAGCATTTTTTCAAAATGAGGTACATGCCAATATTTATCAACCGAATAGCGAGAAAAACCCCCACCAATTTGATCATAGATACCTCCTTCCAATATCTTATTGAGGCTCAACTGTAACTGATCTTTGGCCGCTATGTTTTGACTAGAATAGTGATAGTCAATGAGAAATGACCACTGAGATGGCATGATAAATTTAGGTGCCTTTTTGAGGCCTCCCCACTCGCTATCAAACGTTAATGACATTTTTTGAAAACCAGAATCAATTTTTTCTTGACTGATTTGTGATCCTGAAGAGAGCTGGTATTTCTCTTTGACATTGGCACCAACCGCTTTGGTATAGACCTCGGCTGAAGCTTCTAGTTTTTCCCTATTTTCAGTAAAAACATTGTGTACGTTGAGTAATAGTTCTCGCCAGCCTTCCTTTGGGAAGTACGTACCTCCATAAAAAGGTTTTTGATCAGGAGTGAGAAAAACGTTAAGTGGCCAGCCACCATTAATACCCATTGCTTGAACGGCGTCCATGTAGATTTGATCGATATCAGGTCGTTCTTCGCGATCAATTTTGATATTTATAAAATATTCATTCATAATGAGAGCTATGGAATCGTCTTCAAAGGATTCATGAGCCATTACATGGCACCAATGACAAGACGAATAGCCTATGCTCACAATAATAGGTTTGTCCTCTTTTTTAGCTCTGGACAGGGCTTCTTCACCCCAAGGATACCAGTTTACCGGGTTATGGGCATGCTGCAAAAGATAGGGGGAGGATGAATTGATTAGATGATTGCTTTTAGTTGAATGTTCCATGTCTTTTTTATTCGATGAGGTGCAACCGATGAGTGTGACTATTAAAATAATGATTGCATATCTCATCCAAGTAACATTTTTTTTAGATCTTCAATTTCATTATTTACATTCACATTTTTAGGAAAATCCGCCAATTTTTTCAGTGTTTTACGAATGAATTTTTGATGTTCTATGGAATGGGGATTAAATGGTTTATGCATCATTTCTTTTGATAGATCTCCCCATAATTCATAAATTGAAAGTGTATGTTCACTGAAGTATGTGGAAAGGAACCTTTCCCAGATGTAGTCAATAGCGAGTTCATTTGGATGGATCATGTCGGATTTATAGAATCGATAATCACGGAGTTCGTCGATCATTATTTCATAACTAGGAAAATAATGACAATCCTTGAATCGTGTGACTATTTCATGGGTAGCGAGATGTAGGATGGCTTTAGATTGTGTGTTTTCATTTAATCCATCTTTTAGGTGTCTTACGGGACTGACCGTGAATAAACATTGCAATGCTGGATTTATTTCTTTGATCGACAAATATAGCGATTCAAACGCATCAAGAATTAACTGGGTATTCAGTAATTCCTTACGAAATTCTCGCTGAGGAATTTTATGACAATTTGCAACAAGTTCATTAGATGTTAGATGTCGGTAACTATAAGCAGTGCCAGGGGTGATGATGAGCCATTTTGCCTTTTTTAAATAATCCCTCGTTAAATCCATTTTGCGCAAACACATTGAATTAAAGTCATCTTTGGTGACGGCACGTATTTCAGAATGAAGGGCGAAGCTTACATACAAGTCATTGATTAAAATAGGGCTTGGCGCAATATTATGTAGGCAATCTTTTAAAATCTTAAAAATGGAAAGAGGGTCGTATAGGACGCCTAAAGGATTACTGATTACATCAAATTTGGCGTTCAATAATTTTTGTCCAATATCATTTGAAAAGCATGAGCCTATAGACAATAGGGTATCACCATAGTTTATAGCCTCATGGTTTTTTTTGGGTATATCAAACTCAATTTTGAATTTCATTGCTCAGGTTATAATAACAAAAAACCCCGGAATATAATTTCGGGGTTCTTAAATATATGCAATATTTGAGATATTATTCTGAAATCACTCTTAAGGTAATCTCGTGATGAATATTCTTATGAAGATCAATAACCGCTTTATAGTCACCAAGTTCTTTAATGCTCTTAGAAATCGTTATTTTCTTTCTGTCAAGAATAAACCCTTTGACAGTTAAAGCGTCGGCAACTTGTAAGGCAGTTATTGCCCCAAAAATCTTGCCACTTTCACCTGCTTTTGTAGTTATTTCCAAAATCAAATCACCCAATTTATCTGCGATTGCTTGTGCATCTTTCAGGAATTTTTCAGCTTTATGAGCAGCTTGACGAATATTCTCGTCAATCATTTTCTTATTTGACTTACTGGCCAATATAGCCACTCCTTTAGGAATAAGAAAATTCCTACCATAGCCTGGCTTTACATTGACGGTGTCATTTTTGTAACCAAGCCCTTTTACATCTTCTCTTAATATTATTTCCATAACTTTATTTATTTAAGAGAATCTGCTACATATGGTAAAACGGCAATATGTCTGGCACGCTTTACCGCTTGCGCAACTTTCCGTTGAAACTTAAGACTTGTTCCTGTAAGTCTTCTTGGTAAAATTTTACCTTGCTCGTTTACAAATTTCAATAAGAAATTTCCGTCTTTGTAATCAATATATTTGATTCCGTTTTTCTTAAATCTGCAATACTTCTTAAGTATTTGATCGTTATTGATCGGTTCGTTCTGTAGTGTCATTTTGCAACCTCCTCTTTAGTTTCTTTCTTTTTGAATGCTCCATTACGTCTTCTTTCGTTATAAATAAGCGCATGCTTATCTATAGCGACCGTTAAAAAACGCATAACTTTTTCTTCACGCTTAAACTCAATTTCCAATTTTGAAATCAGTGAGGGGTCTGCCTTAAATTCAAGTAAATGATAAAATCCAGTACTTTTATGTTGGATTGGATAGGCTAATTTTTTCAATCCCCAACTTTCTTCGTTGATGATTTCGCCTTCATTATCAGTTATTACTTTGATGAATTTAAGAACAGCATCCTTCATCTGAATATCAGACAAAACGGGAGTTAAAATGAATACTGTTTCGTAATTCTTTTTCATAATAAAATAAATAAATTATAAATTTTAGGGTGCGAAAATAGGCATAAAATGGCAAATAGCAATGATTAATCTAGTTTTTTACAATAAAAGTTCCTGAGCCAACAACATAATCATCGGTATAAATTTCCACGTTATACGATCCTAGGGGGAATTCACTTCCTTTCTGATAATAAACAATTACTGTTTGCTGGGACCGGTCATACAGTATTTCTTTTTTTTCAGTGAAAAAAAGTTCTCTGCCGTCAAACATAAAAGTACCAGATCCTTTAGTCAAGTCAAATAAGACATTGCTATTTGGATCAACGATACGAATCCACATTTTCTTTCCTGTTATGGGCGCAACTTTGTTTTCACCCAAGACAAAAGTTATTTTTAACTGATCTATTTGTCTGTTTCTAAATTCATTGGAGCGTTCTTTCCCTTTTGAATCAATGGCGAAAACCTGAAATTTCTCAATTTTTAATCTTGACAACAGAGTCACTTTTTCTTCAAGATCTTTTTTTTCAGTTTTAATATTATTGAGGGATTTATTTAGTACTTGTGATTCTGTTTTCAGTTCATTGTTTTCTGAAATTAATTTATCATTAATGATGGTCAGCTGATTGATTTCCTCATCTTTAATGACCAGAAGTTGCCGGTAGCCTTCTACTTTATCTTTAAGATCACGTATGGTCAGTTTTCTTATCTTTTCTGTATTTAGAAATAATTTCTTCTCAGCTTCAAGTTGATCCTTGATTGAGATGAGGGTGTCGATTTTTCCACCTAATTTGGAGATAGTCAAGATGCGCTTGTCTAACTCATTAGAGATGGAGTCAAGTTCTAAATAGGCTCTGGTTAGTTCCTGTTCCTGAATTATTTTGTCATTTTCTGAATCCCGGTAGTCGAGGTACAAGACAATAATCCCACCGATCATTGCGATGATCACAATTGCGATCAATAGATTCCTTTTTGTTTCGCTTGGATGTTGATGTTCCTCTAAGTCAACTTGCATAGTTCAATATAAGGTTATTTTTAGCCAAAATTAAGTGATGAAAAAGTCATATCTGTATGTCGTCAAATAAAAGTGGACTTTTT
>TARA_B110000503_G_scaffold121212_1_pt1 | contig 23061 bp, 18 predicted proteins | sample TARA_B110000503 | Tara Oceans TARA_B110000503 (sample SAMEA4397472) | marine metagenome | biome: Polar Biome; feature: [SRF] surface water layer (ENVO:00010504); material: water (ENVO:00002006), including particulate matter (ENVO:01000060) such as... | depth 5 m | reverse complement strand
ACGCACGTGTCTGCAACGGGTGAAATTGGAATGTTTAAAATTCTTTCCGAGAGTTCTGTAGCTACGGGCGTTCGACGGATTGAGGCAATCACGGCCGATCGTGCAGAGACTTTTTATTATGAAAAAATTAATCTTTTAAATGAGATCGAACAAATTCTTAAAAATCCCAAAGACCCGCTAAAGGCGTTAGCTTCCTTGTTGGAAGAAAAGAACCAACTGAGCAAACAAGTAGATGCCTTGAATAGAAGTAAGTCTAAAGAGCTAAAAAAAGATCTTTTGGCGGCAATGGTCAATTATGGCGATATAAATTTGATCAGTTTTCAAGGAGAATTTCCAAGTAATGATTCAGTAAAGCAGATTTCCTTTGAATTAAAAAAAGAAGTATCCAATTTGGTGTTATTGATTGGTGCAGAGATTGAGGGTAAGCCCAATTTGACCGTGATGATAGATGAAATAGTGACTCAAGAAAAATCATTAAATGCCAACGAATTAATAAAAGGAATGGCCAGTTTTATTCAAGGAGGAGGTGGTGGTCAATCTTTTTACGCGACAGCGGGGGGTAAAAAGATGGCAGGATTATCCAAGGCACTTGAGGCGGGTAAAGAAATGTTACAAGCTAAATTACAATGAGGTGGTAGATAGGACGGAATGGGAGACCGTAATCGGCTTAGAGGTACATGTACAACTCAATACTGAGAGTAAAATATTTTCTGGGGATCGTAATTCTTTTGGTAATAGGCCCAATACCGATGTGGGAGCGATCACCCTTGCGCATCCGGGGACGTTGCCACTTGTGTCAAAGGAAGTAGTAGCCATGGCGATGAAATTGGGTATAGCTTTGGATTGTCAGATCAACCGAAATTTAATTTTTGATCGTAAAAATTATTTTTATCCAGACTCACCAAAAGGGTATCAAATAACTCAAGATACCACACCCATTTGTTTGGGAGGTAGTATTCAGGTGATTAAGGAAGGTTTGGCTAGTTTTAGTGTTGAGCTGACTAAAATACATTTGGAAGAGGATGCTGGAAAATCAATTCACGTCCAGGGGAAAAAATACACCAATGTCGACCTTAACAGAGCAGGGGTTCCTTTGGTAGAGATTGTAACTGAACCGCTAATCGTTTCTTCCGAACAAGCAGGGTTATGCCTAATCACTTTAAGGAGACTCGTGCGTTATTTGGAAATTAGTGATGGTAATATGGAACAAGGTTCCTTGCGCTGTGATGCCAATGTTTCCGTTAGGCGATCGGGTCAACCCCTTGGCAGCAAGGTTGAAGTTAAAAACATGAACTCAATTCGAAATGTGAGAAAAGCGATTGATTATGAAATTGATAGACAAATCAATTCTCTGACCAAAGGAATCCCGATAATTTCAGAAACGAGGATGTATCATCCAGAAACCAATACTACTTCAGGGATGAGGACAAAGGAGGCGTTAAATGACTATCGTTATTTCCCGGAACCAGACATCAGCCCGATTTTCATCAGTGACCAGTGGTATGATCAAGTAAAAGCATCTTTACCGATGCTTCCTCAAGAGGTAAGAAATTTGTTAATAACTAAATATGGGCTGCCTAGTTATGATTCGGAATTATTGAGCGAAGATCACCATCAAGCAGCATACTTTTTCAAGACGGCTGAGCTATGTAAGAATTACAAGGCCATTTCCAACTGGATGATGGGAATTATAAAATCTTTCTTGAAGGAGTCGGGCATTGAAATTACCCAATTTGTGATCACCCCTGCACAATTGGCTTCTCTGCTGCAAGCAGTAGATGATAAATTATTGAGTCATTCGGATGCGACTCAAAGGGTTTTTAAATATATGCTAGAAGATTCAGGAATAGCACTTACTGAAATACTTGTAAATTTGGGATTGACCCAGCAGGGTGAGGAACAGGACGTACAACCGCTCATAGATGCTGTATTGAATGAACATGCGATAAAGGTAAAAGAATACCACAATGGCAAAAAAGGAATTGCGGGTATGTTTATGGGGTTGGTTAAGAAAAGGGCTACCGGCGGTTTGGACCCAGTAAGGCTCGAACAAATGATTATTGAATCCTTAAAAAAAAAATAAGCAGTGAGGAATATAGTTAATTTTTTATTGGTTTTATTGATGATCGCTGCATGCGGGAGTCAAACGAATGATCCTATAATATTGAATATACAATTGGATGAGGCCATATCGGGAGAGACAATTAATTTGCTTAAAGCCACTGAGCAAGGATTATTGATTATTGATTCGGCCAAATTAATTGATGGTAAAGCACATTTCCTGGTTTCCGCTACGCAAACGGACTTTTATAGATTAGACCTATTCAGTAGGAAAGCCATCAATTTAATATTAGGAAAAGAGGACCAAGAGGTTTCTGTTATCACCTCAATTGGTGGACTAAAACCAGTTCTCATTGAGGGTTCAAGAGAAACTTTATTAATCATGTCCATGGACAGTACCTCACTCAAAAGGCAAAGCGATACCCAGCTACTGAATCAAGAAGCCATTCAGGCGCGCTCAGCAGGTGATATCGCAACCTTAAATGCAATCATTCAGCAGTTTAACTATTTGAATCAACGGCATGAGAATAATTTAATGGAGCTGATAAAGATGGCAGCTCCAAGCTTAGCTGGGATTTATGGTATGAACTATATAGACTTGGAAAACAACTTTATTTTTGCAGATAGTATTGCCAGCATATATCAAGAAATGCTTCCGGGTCACATTTTGAGTCGAGATCTTCTATCAAAAGTAAATGCGTTAAGATCCCTCTCTCCTGGTGTGGAAGCTCCAGAAATCGCATTGCCTGATGTTGATGGTAACGTTTTTGCATTGAGTTCTCTTAAGGGGAAATATGTGTTAATTGATTTTTGGGCTGCCTGGTGTGGCCCTTGTAGAAAGGAGAATCCCAATGTAGTGAAATTATATCAAAAATATCGTAATGAAAACTTTGAAATTCTTGGAGTTTCATTGGATCGAACCAAACAGGCCTGGTTGAAAGCTATAGCAGATGATGGATTACAATGGAAGCACGTTTCGGATTTGAAGTATTTCAACTCCGCTGCCGCAGACGCTTATCAAATAACGGCAATTCCTCAAACGTTTCTCATTGATCCGCAAGGTAAAATCCTAATCAAAGGATTGAGAGGACCTACCTTAGAGGCGAAATTGAAAGAGCTTTTTAACTACTAAAGCTGAAACCAAACTTTGAGTTCATTCCAGAGCGCAATTTTCAGATCTTTATTTTCATTAAGTACAGGTATGGCATAGGTATGGAATATTTCATGTGCTCCTTTTTGTTCCATCTTATTTAAGTTTTTTGCGCCATCATTAAATCCGAAGATGAGTGTTTTTTCAAAACGGAATTGGGCATCCCAGGTTTCACTGATGTTGGCGGTATTGATATCTATATTGATGGCTTTTAGGAGGTTTTCTAAGGTTTTTTTTGCCGGTTCAGTTAATGGTTCGGTGAGAATTAATAAACCAGGTTTTATATCAATAATAGGAAGTGACGCGCTATTTTTTTGCTCATTTTGCTCGATATGAGCGGACGCGGATACAACTAAGGTCATATCTTTTGCCAGATACAGGTCTTCGCTGATCACGAGATACAAGTTTTCGTCGGTTACTTTTTCCATGTTTAATGAACAAACAAAGATTTGAGTTCAGTTGCATCATCTGGGGACATTCTTTTGGCCAAAATCAATCTTAATTGCCTCCTGCGCAAGGCGCCATTATAAAGGTCTCGTTCAAATTTTGATTGGGGAACCACCTCAGGTACTCCTACCGGTTGTCCATTTTGATCCACCGCTACAAATGTAAAAAAAGCAGTGTGTGTATCTATTTTCTTGAAATTGGGTATGTCTTCGGCTATCACCTTAATATAAACTTCCATTGAAGTGTTAAATGCCCGAACGACAAAAGCTTCAATGGTGATGACATTTCCCAGATTAATAGGTTTTGAAAAGGAAATATTATCAACGGAAGCAGTAACCACGATTTTATTTGCATGCCGTTGAGCAGATACTGCCGCTGCTATATCCATCCAATGCATTAAACGACCACCCATTAGATTGTTCAGCGTATTTGTGTCATTAGGCAGAATTAACTCTGTCATAGTGACCAACGAGGCCTTACATGTTTTTATATTTTTTAATTTACCATCCATCTTTGCCTAGTAAAGGTACGAAGCTAAATTGGCTGAATTCTTTTTTCGATACGTTGTTTTCTGAAATTTTCTTTAGAGACAACATTTTTTGATGTTTTTCATTGCCGACAGGGATCACTAAGATTCCTCCAATTTTCAATTGTGTTATCAATGCATTGGGGACGGTAGGTGCTCCAGCGGTTACAATTATTCCATCGTACGGGGCATGTTGAGGCAATCCCAAAGATCCATCTCCATGAAAAAAAAATGGATTGTAGCCGAGTTTGGGTAAAAACATCAAGGTCTTTTGGTAGATTTTTTTATTGTATTCAACGGTAAACACTTCCGCGCCTAGTTCGCTAAGGACCGCTGCTTGGTAGCCAGAGCCTGTACCTATTTCCAGTATCTTTTGACCAGGTGATAGTTGAAGTAATTCAGTCTGAAAGGCTACAGTAAATGGTTGACTAATTGTTTGACCTTCTCCTATGGGGAAGGCTTTGTCTTCGTAGGCGTGTTCTAGGAAAACGGAATCAAAAAACGCATGTCTAGGTATTTTACCAATCGCATTTAGCACTTCTTTAGAGGTGATGCCTTTGGCCGTTATTTCTTTTACCAATAGTCGTCTTAAACCCCTAGCTCTATAACTATCTTCGAATTTCTCCATATCTTGCAAATCAAAGGTAATTATTGATAAATAAATAGCATGTTTACAGGAATAGTAGAGGTTCTTGGAGAAGTTTTTCGAGTTGAAAAGTACGAAACAAATGTCAATTTCCTAATTGGGTCACCCATTGTTTCATCGCTAAGGATTGATCAGAGTTTAGCACATAACGGAGTATGCCTTACGGTGACCAAAATAACCGACGGAGGTCACTGGGTAACAGCCATTGATGAGTCCATGAAAAGAACCAATTTGGTTCGATTGAAGATAGGGGATTGCGTCAATCTAGAACGTTGCATGCCGGCAAATGGTCGATTTGATGGACATGTAGTGCAAGGTCATGTGGATCTTACGGCTGTTGCAGAAGCCATTGATGATCAAAATGGAAGTTGGCTATTTACTTTTTCGTTTAAAGAAAAAACCACGCTTTTGGTAGAAAAGGGAAGCGTCACTATTAACGGCATCAGTCTGACCTGTTTCAATATTAAAGCGCATTCATTTCAAGTAGCGATTATTCCTTATACCTATACCCATACCAATTTAGGATTGCTTTCAAAAGGGGATGTTGTCAATATTGAATTTGATATCATTGGCAAATATGTGGCCAAGATATTAGGAGAAAGAATGAGCTAATTTCCTTGCAAAATACAAATAGCTTTGATAACAAAAGATTGCACATAACATACCGACAGCAAATCCGAAAAGGACATCACCTGGGTAATGTACGCCCAAATATACCCGTGAATATCCGACAAGCAAAGACCAAATCAATAATCCGTAAGTAAGCAGTTTCTTCTTCTTCTTAAAAAGGAATAAAAAGATCGTCGCTAGCCCCATGGTATTAGCCGCATGTGAAGAAGCAAATCCATATTTGCCCCCACAATTGCTGACAATTTCAACGATAAATGAAATTGATGCGTCTCTGCAGGGTCTTAGTCTTTCAAAAAAAGGTTTCATAAGACCTGAGGTGATTTGATCAGATAAGGTGATGGTCAGCACGATAAATATTAGGGGCAGCCAAAAGTTTCTCCCAAATTGTGCATAGGTCTTATATATTAAAAAGAGGTACAAAGGAATCCAGATTAATTTATCTGAAAGCCAAATCATTAGGGGATCCAAAGTGGGTCTTCCGGAGCCATTGATGAGGTCTAAAAGGTATAAATCAATTGATTGTAAGAGATCAAGCATTATCTAGCCAATTGATGTCTTTTTGAAGGAAGGTTAATGTTTGGCCCTCCAAACTTTGCGCATCTGGTTGATGATTGTATTCCCAGCGTGCTTGTGGAGGTAGACTCATCAAAATGGACTCAGTGCGGCCATCTGTTTCTAAACCAAATTTGGTGCCTTTATCGAGAACCAAATTGAATTCGGTATACCTGCCTCTTCTAAGATATTGCCATTCTTTTTGTTGATCTGTAAATTTTTGGTTTTTGTTTCTATTGATTAGTTCAGTGTAAATCGGAAGGAAAGCATTTCCAACGTCTTGTACGAAATGCCAAATTTGGTCTTTGGAGGATTGTGGACCTTGAGACAAATGATCAAAAAAGATACCGCCAATACCTCTAGTTTCTTTGCGATGGGTAATGAAAAAGTAGTCATCTGCCCATTTTTTAAATCTAGGATAATATGCTGGATTGTGTCGATTGCAGAGGGTTGATAAGGTGTGATGAAAAAAACGGGCATCCGAAGCTTGCACATAATGAGGTGTTAAATCCATGCCGCCACCAAACCAACTGGTGCCATCGGACATTTCAAAATACCGCACATTCATGTGAATGATAGGTACCCAAGGATTGATTGGATGGATAACGATAGAAACGCCAGTGGCGTAAAAATCACCTGATGTAATCTTCATTGAATCAATAAGCGCTTGAGGTACCCTTCCACTTACTTCAGAAAAGTTGACACCACCTTTCTCAATTACACCTCCATTTGAGATGATACGGGAGCGGCCACCCCCACCACCTGGACGGTCCCAATGATCCTGTCTGAAAATCCCTTTCCCATCGCTGTCTTCGAGTCCGGCACAGATACCATCTTGAAGTGCTTTAAACCAATTGCTAATTTCTTCTTTCATATCAAAAAGGTAGTCCTATGCCAATACTGATATTGGATTTGTTCCTAAAAACACCGGAGTGACTAAGCAGTTTGTTTAAGATATATCGACTGCCGATGGGTTGTCCTGGGTCTATGGCCTGAATGGCACCATCTAGGCGTAAAACTACTACAGAGAAGTCGAATCTTAATCCCATGCCAATCCCCACGCCAAGTTCTTTGTAAAATTTATCGAAATAAAACTTACCGTCATCTCCTTCCCAATCTTTAATGTTTTGATCACTATTCAGTATCCATATATTACCTACATCCATAAAAAAAGCATAATCTAAATTCTTTGTTAAATTATCTCGATACTCCAAGTTGGCCTCAATAATCATATCACCGCCTTGCTCCCTTTGGTAGTTGATAATGGCAACCTTCTTATTTGCAGCGTCTTTTTCATTTTCAGTGACACCATAAGAACCTGGCCCGAGTCTGCGCACAGGCCATGCTCTATTGCTATTACTTCCACCAGCGTAAAACCTTCTTTCATAAGGTAGCGATCTTGCTTCACCATAGGCATATGCCAAGCCAAGGTTGAACCGAAAGGCTAATTGCCCTTTCGGAAGTATGATTAATCCTCTAATATCTGTGTTTATTTTGGCCCACTGAAACAAGGTAAAAGTTGAATCGGGAATTATTTTATTGAATGCATTAATGTATAAACCTCCAGATTCCCCATACAAGTGTAATAAATAAGAGTTTGTTTTGAGATTACCATAATCATTTTGGTTGTAGTTGAAGTCGGAGGATAAATAAGTAGTAAGTGAAGGTTTAAATGCTGCTGATAAAGATCCATTGCCTAGTGAGTCTTGCTTATCTAAGAACGCTTGAAAATCGTCATTAATCGTCCTGATATCCGTGAAATTGAAGCCAAAGGGAGTTACGATGAACTGCCGTTCGTTGCTGTTATTCCATAGGTATGAAAAATCAGTAATTATTTGATTTCGTTCATATTCTTTGGTCCTATTTTCATAATGATACAAAAAAGACAATCTAGTCCTAGGGTTAAATGGGGCTATTATTTTTCGATATCTCTGTGAGATGGGAAAAAGAAATTGTGGGAAAGTAAAAGACAATCGGCCGCCATATTCAAAGAGTGAATAAGGCTGCTGTCTAGAGTCAATATTAGAAATCCCCAATAGCGAAAAGTTAAAATTTAAATCGGCCGTTTCAAAATGCCCAAATGCATTTCTTTTTTTAATGCCTAATGTGATAAAGGGACCAGGAAGTACTTGAGAAAAATTATCTTGAATAAATCCGAATTCATTGGAAGTTTGGTATTTATCAAGAGGTTTGGCGAAAATACTCGCTATGAGTTCTTGGTTGCTAGAAGAGTCGTATTGAATATTTATAAATTTATAAGTATCCAATAAGGATAGTTGACGCTGGGTGATTAAGGTCTTTTCCTTACTGTAGAGCTGATTTTTTGCTATAAAAATCTTTTGATTTAGAATATTTTCATTGTACTTATTGCCCTTAAAGTGATAGTGCACCCCATCTTGATTTGGGAGCGTGAGTGTATCCGGCTCATTAGTATTCATGTTGGTTAAAAAGCGGACCTCAGCTATATTATATTGTTTGTGTGATTTTTGCCATGAGGGAATGGAAATTATTTTTTTAATTAGTACCTTATAAGGCATTAAAAGAGAAGTATCGATTTCAAAAGTCAGGTATTTTTTATTGAATTGGTAATATCCATTGTCCATTAATTTTGAAATAATTCTATCACGCTCTTTATCGATATTTTGTTGTTTATAGGGAGCTCCTTTGATTATAAAAGATTCCGCTTCATCACTTTGGAGGATATTTATTATAGAAGTGTCCGCGGTAACATATTCAATGGAATCGATCCAATATTGCTCTTTTAATTCAGTTAGGTAGGTAATATTGGCTTTTTGTTTTTTAAATTGGGTTGTGAAATTTACTGCGGCGTCAAAATATCCCTGTGCAAACAAATAACTTTGAATTCTTTCAGTATAAAGAAGATGTAAGTCTGGCTCGTATATGGCCGGCTGTTCACCAGAGCGCATCCACCAATTTCCTTCTTTTAATTGCACTTTAAGTTTATCTGTTTTTTTATTTCTTTCTTTTCTTATTTTTTGTTGCTGCTTTTGGTTTCCAGTAGTGGTGAGTTTCGCTATGTATTTTGTTTCCAAAAGGGCCAGTTTTTCATTTATTTTTGCGGTATCATAATGGTTTAGGCCAAGTTCATAGCTATATACTTGATGGGAGATGGGTAGTATACCAAAAAGTCGCTTGTTGGATTTTTGAATAATTAGTTTTTCAGCTTCTTTTTTTTGATCGGTTGAAAGTCCGATTATTTTCGGATCTTTGGAAATTAATTTTTCATCTTTTTCCAAATACCGATAACCTAAACATGAGGTCATGAGGTAGGATAATATTGAATAGAGAATAAAATGTCTCAAAATAAAAATAGGATAGCAGTCAAATCGGAACTTAAATTCATAAAGTCACTCAAACTTAAAAAAAATAGAGTGAAAGAAAATATGTTTATTGTTGAGGGGCTCAAAAATGTTCTAGAATTGTTGAATTCTGATTTCAAAGTTTTGGAGGTTTATAGTACGGATGAATATACACATTACTTTAAGAAAATTTCTTATAAAGTAATCTCACCCGCACAGCTGACTCAAATCAGTACTTTATCCAACAATCAATCTTGCTTGGCATTAGCAAGATGTAAAGACTTAAGCAGTTATGAGGATTCATTGGATCATTGGACCATTGTTTTGGACGGCATCTCTGACCCAGGAAATTTGGGCACAATTATACGGGCCTTGGACTGGTTTGGATTTAACTATGTCATTTGCAGTAATAGCTGTGCCGATTTTTATAATCCTAAAGCCATTTCCGCTTCCATGGGGTCTTTTGCAAGAATTAATGCATTTTACATGGATATAGTGCCTTTCTTGAAAACATTTGAAGGCGATATTTATGGTTTGGACCTAGAGGGTCAACCACTGGATAAATTCAAGAATGCAAATAGGGCAGCCTTCGTTTTAGGTAGCGAATCACATGGTATTAGTGATGCAATAAAAGTGCTTCTTAAGGATAATTTGACCATAAAGAAATATGGTCAGGCCGAATCTTTGAACGTAGCTATGGCAACAAATATTTTATTATATCATTTACGTTCTTTTTAACTCAAGGTATTTATTGATGATCTGCTGCGTAGAGCTGTCATGCTGGGGATTTACAGAGTTATTTCTAATTTCTTTTAAGATAGTTCCGGCTAGTTGCTTTCCGAGTTCTACTCCCCATTGGTCAAAACTAAATACATTCCAGATCACTCCTTGCGCGAATATTTTATGCTCATAAAGTGCGATGAGACTACCGAGGGTTTCGGGTGTCAACTCATTCATGAATATAGTGCTAGTAGGCCTATTACCGGTAAAAACCTTAAAGGGCATTAGTTTTTTAATTTCATCATCGGTTAATCCCTGCATTTTGAGTTGCTTCTCAACGGTTTCAGGAGATTTGCCTGTCATTAAAGCTTCTGTTTGGGCTATAAAATTAGCTATTAGTATGTCTTGATGTGCGATCAATGCATGTGGTGGCTTTGCCGCAGCAATAAAATCACACGGAATGATCTTTGTTCCTTGATGAATCAATTGATAAAAGGCATGCTGACCATTGGTGCCAGGTTCACCCCAAATAATTTGTCCTGTTTGATGTGTGATTGTTTGGCCATTTCGATCAATTGACTTACCATTACTTTCCATATCTGCTTGTTGCAGATATTTGGAGAAATGAGCTAGGAGTTGATCATAAGGTAAAATTGCCTGGGTTTGGGCATTAAAAAAATTGTTATACCAAACGCCCAAAAATGCCATTAAGGTAGGTGCATTCTGTTCAAAAGGAGCTTCCTTAAAGTGCTTATCCATTTTCTCTGCACCTCGTAATAGGCTCAGGAAATTGTCATAGCCTACCGTAAGAACGATACTAAGTCCAATGGTTGACCACAAGGAATATCTTCCACCTACCCAATCCCAGAATTTGAACATATTGTTGGCATCAATGCCAAATTCGGTTACCTTTTGCTCATTAGTTGAGACAGCAACGAAATGCTTGCTCACATCCGATAGGCTTCCTTTCTTTAAAAACCAATGCCTTGCTGTTTTAGCATTGGTCATGGTTTCTTCTGTTGTAAACGTTTTTGAGGCGATAATAAAGAGCGTGGTTTCGGGGTCTAAATGCTTTAAGATATTGCTAATGTGATTGCCGTCGATGTTCGATACGAAATAGGGGGTAACGTCATTTCGCCAATAGGGTTTAAGTGCTTCGCAAACCATATTAGGGCCGAGGTCAGAACCGCCAATACCAATATTAACAATGCTATTAATTTTTTTGGAGGTAAATCCTGAATGCTGCCCACTTTCCACTTTTTGATTGAAAAGTTTCATTTTTTCAAGCTCATTGAATACCAAGGGCATGATGTTTTCGCCATCGAGATATATGGGATTATTATCTAGATTTCTAAGGGCTGTATGTAATACGGCTCTATTTTCTGTCTGATTAATCTTTTCACCTTCAAACATTGCTTTTTTGGCCAGCTCCAAATTGACTTCGGATGCTAATTTCTTAAAGAGACCTATTGTTTCTTGTGTGAGGTGATTTTTTGAAAAGTCAAAGAAAAACTTACCTTCTTCGAAGGATAGATAATCTATCCTTTTGGGATCTTGATGAAAAAGGTTGTTTAGCGTGGTGTTTTGAATTTCCTCGTAATGAGCTTGGAGTAATTTCCATGTATTGGTCTCGGTACAGTCAATATTAACGTGCATAGTCATTCTAGCCAAAAGGTTGATGAATTAAGTAATTTGTAAGGATTTATTGTCTGTTTATTAAAAACCACATGTAGAGGCCAAAACATACCAAGTAGATAAACCCCTCTATGCGGTCTAGTTTATACCTACCAAACGTATACATGAAGATAAATAACATGGCCGTTCCTGCCATTGAAATGTACAGATCTGTATTGAATTCGATATTAAAACCCAGTGGGGCGTGCACTGAAGTTGTCAATCCTAGGACCAGTAATAGGTTGAAGATATTTGAACCAATAATATTTCCAATAGCTAAATCTGAATTTTTCTTAAAGGCAGCCACTGCCGAAGTAGCCAATTCAGGTAGAGAGGTGCCTGCAGCCAAAATGGTGAGTCCAATAAGCTTCTCACTTACATCAAATGATCTTGCAATAATAATGGCGTTATCAACGATTAGTTGACCGCCAAATACCAATCCTGAAATTCCACCTATTATCATTAGCGCAGTTTTCAAGTTCCCATGAATTTTTATATTATTGATTTCTGAACTACTAGGATTTTTCTTGATATTCATGAAAATATAAAATATAAAAAACCCAAAAAGCACCAGGAGTATGACCGCATCATAATGGCTTAATTGATTTGATTCGGCATTAAAAAACAAGACATCGTTGGCCAGTATGAAGAAGATAATCGTAATAACAACAGAAAATGGAATTTCTTTGAGCAGGGCATTTTTCCCGACAGTCAATGGATATATCATCGCAGAGACACCTAGGATCAAGAAGACATTAAAGATATTTGAACCAATAATATTTCCAAAGACGACGTCGTGGGTCCCCTCAGTGGTCATAACCGTACCTGAAATGAGATTGATTACCAATTCAGGTGCCGAGGTGCCCATGGCAACCACAGTGAGCCCAATCATGATATCTGATACATGAAACCGTTTGGCAAGGGAGGATGCTCCATCGACCAGGAAATCAGCCCCTTTTATTAATAAGATAAAGCCCAGTGCTATTAAAAGAAAATGAATAAGTGTGGTCACGTTTATCTGTGCTTATATTAAGTATGAATGATCCAAGATTTAACCGAAATCAATATGGAGCTTAAAGTTGAAAAAAATCGAATCAATATAAGTATAATCTATGATTAATTTAATTCTAGGAATGAGTTTAAACTACCCAAAATAGTTTCTTACTATGATGGATAATTTTTCAATTTTATTTCTCAGCTCTGTTACTTTGTCTTGGTAATATAATCTATTATTTAGACTAGTGTTTACGGAAAAATAGATTTTTATTTTAGGTTCTGTGCCAGAAGGTCTGATGGATATTTTTGATCCGTCAGCTGTCATGAATTGTAAGACATTTGATTCATGACCCTCTAATTTAATAACGGTATTATCTATTAGATTTTTGTGCGTTAAGAATTGATAATCAAGCATTGATATCACTTTTATGCCGTCAAGAGATAGCGGTGGATTCATGCGAAAGTTGCTCATAATTTGTTGGATTTCTTCGGCACCTTTTTTTCCTTTTTTGGTGATTGCCAACAATCCTTCCTGGTATAATCCAAATTGAAGGGCCATATCTATTAAGAGATCAAAGAGCGTCTTATGATTAGCTTTGGCCCAGGCTGTGAGTTCAGCTATGATAGCACAAGACATGATGGCATCTTTGTCTCTTACTTGATCGCCAATTAAATACCCATAGCTTTCTTCCCCACCGCCAATAAAGGTCATTTTCCCTTCTAACTCATGTATTTTCTCTGCAATGTATTTAAAACCCGTTAGCGTATCCAAACAAATAACACCGAATCCAGTGGCAATGGCTTGTATTAGCTCTGTAGTCACAATGGTTTTGACTACATATTGAGCTCCTGTTAATTTGCCCTGCTCTTTCCATTTGGACAGCAAATAGTAAATCAGTAAAGCCCCTGTCTGATTACCATTGAGTAATTCAAAAACGCCAGCGTCATTCTTTGCCGCGATACCGACTCTGTCTGCATCAGGATCCGTAGCTAATACGAGGTCAGCATCTAGTTCTTTGCCCATTTTCAGGGCCAGTGTAAGCGCTTCCGCTTCCTCTGGATTTGGATAGATTACCGTAGGAAAATCGCCGTCAGGCTGTGCTTGTTCTGCTACGACATAGACCTGATTGAATCCGAAGTTCTTTAGAATTTGTGGAACCAAGGTTATGCCAGTTCCGTGTATTGGCGAAAAGACAATTTTTAAATCACTGAGGCTATTTTCAGCGGGTGTCCTTAAACTTAAATCAGCAATCATCGCTAGGTATTGCTCATCTATGGTCTCATCCAACTTATGAATAAGAGATGAATTCTTTTTAAATTGGACGTCATCTATGGACGCTATTGCCTGAACTTGCTGTATGACCAAGTCATCATGAGGTGAAATCAATTGGGCCCCATCGTTCCAGTAGGCTTTATAGCCATTGTATTCTTTTGGATTATGAGACGCAGTCAATACTACGCCTCCGTGACATCCAAGTTGCCGAACGGCATAGGAGAGAATGGGCGTTGGTCGAAGTTCTTTGAATAGATATACGGTTATGTCATTGGCACTAAATACCGAGGCGGTAACATCGGCAAAGGCAGCGGCATTATTACGGCTATCATAAGCGATGGCAACTTTAATTTTTTCATTAGGGAAGGCTATTTTTAAGTAATTTGAAAACCCTTGAGTCGCCATACCTACCGTATATTCATTGATTCTATTTGATCCAATACCCATTAAGCCCCGAAGCCCCCCTGTTCCAAAAACCAAATCTTTATAAAATGCCTCCTCAAATTCCGCCTTGTTTTCTTTTAATAATAAGATTTGGGCACGAGCTGCCGTTTTTAGTTTGCTGGAGTTCAACCACGATTTAGCCTTTTCGTCTGCAGTCATTTTAAGTTTTATTAATATTCTACTATTTTAACACAAGAACTTGAATTTCAATAAAAGGTAATCACTTAATTAGTAAGAGAAATTCATGCGGCATCATTTTAAATCAGTAACCTATTTTTTCTCTAACACGATTTAATACTTCTCTGGCTATTTTGTTAGCCTTTATTTCTCCTTTTTGAAGTTCCTTTTCCAAAAGGATTGGATTATTAATTAACTTTTCGTAAGCCTCACGTTCCTGTTTATACTTACTCAGGATTAATTCAAATAATTCTTGTTTGGCATGGCCGTAACCGTAATTGCCCGCAAGGTATTTATTCTTCAAGGAGGTTATTTCCTCTTCGGTCCCCAATAATTTATAGAGAGCAAATACATTGCAAGTTGTAGGGTCTTTGGGAGCTTCTAACGGCAAACTATCCGTGACAATAGACATAATGTTTTTCCTTAGGTTCTTGTCGGATTGGAAAATATCAATGGTATTTCCGTAAGATTTACTCATTTTCTTACCATCTGTACCAGGAATGGTCATGACTTGATCGTTAACTTGAGCTTCAGGAATAACAAAGGTCTCACCATATTTTCGGTTAAAGGCCATCCCGAGATCCCTTGTCATCTCAAGGTGCTGTTTTTGATCTTTTCCTACAGGAACGACATGCGCGTCATATAATAAAATATCAGCGGCCATTAGGACTGGATAAATGAAAAGCCCGGCATTAACGTCGCTAAGTTTTTCGGATTTATCCTTGAAGGAATGGGCATTGGCAAGCATTGGGAAAGGTGTGAAGCAACTTAGGTGCCAGGCTAGTTCACAGACTTCAGGTATTTTGGATTGACGGTAAAAAACATTTTTTTCGGTATCAAATCCACAAGCCATCCAGGCAGCAGCAACCGCATGGATATTTTTTTGTCGAATCGAACCCTCTTTAATAGTGGTTAAAGAATGTAGGTCAGCAATAAAAAAATAGGATTCATTCTTTAGTTGTTTACTTAATTCGATGGCGGGTATTATTGCGCCTAATAGATTCCCTAAATGAGGTTTTCCCGAGCTTTGAATTCCTGTTAATATTCGAGCCATTTATTTTTTTTATGCAAACCTAGTATTGATCTTAGGTATGCCAGCATAGTTTACAATTAAACCTCAATATTGGCTTTTTTTTGGTTTAAAAAAAAATATGAACAGTCAATGATTTTGTAATTTTTGAGGTCTAGGCACTTGTTTTAAATATTTATTAGGCCATCGGGCCAGTTATAAGTTTCATTAGCTATAAAATATTGCAGCATTTAATGAGTCGCTCTTTTTTTGTTCTTTTGATAAGAAACATAGACAATTCATTAAAAAAAAATATATTCGCCTAAGAGAAGGTTTTTTTCTAAATACGGATCTGTCAAGACCATTTTAAACCCAATCATGAACCTACGTGGTATGGGATGATTTAGGTCATTGGTCTTTGACGTTTTTATGATGAGCTTGATTATAGGTGTCAGCCGTTGTGTTGTGTGATCTATTCAGTTAATTTTTAAATCTACTATGAAGTATCTGATCCTATTTTTTGTATTGATGACTTGCCAACTACATGGCCAAGCGATGCTTTCTTTTGATGAAATTAATGTTTATTTCGGCACGATAAGCCAAGATGAATTGGTCTTTCATACGTTCAGATTCAAAAACATGGGTCCGGGTAGTATAAAAATAGATACGGTTATAGCTGCCTGTGATTGCACTACTTCTCGTTGGGAAAATAAGTTATTAGCGGCTGGGGATTCAGGATTTGTGACTGCCGAATTTAATCCTTTTAATAGACCTGGAACTTTTAATAAATTGATTACGGTCATTAGTAGTGATGGGAGAAGCATCCATCTTAAGATTAATGGCAACGTCAGACCAAGGAACCAAATGGTTAAAAATGGCTTACCCATCAGCCTGGGGAACTTGTACATGGCGCATAGAAAATTAAACATGGGACAGCTGGTCAGTAATCAGGAGGAAACAAGAATGTTTCCAATCTATAACACGGCAGATACTGCCATTACCTTTCTATTGGATGAATCAACGATACCTGAGTTCATCAGACTGACAGTGGAACCTACTACGTTGCCTGCAAAAACCGAGGGTGTAATGTTCGTCGTTTATAACGCTAAGAAAAGGAATGATCTCGGATTCTTACAAGATGGGATCGTCTTGATTACGACTGATGAAAATATGCCTATTAAAAACATAAGTGTAATTGCCACGATTCAAGAATACTTTGACCCTATAATGCCGCAAGCTAGTGATCAATTCCCAAAATTGGTGTTTGAATTACCAAAGGTTGATTTCGGTAAAATGCTGTCATCTGGAAAGGTGAAATCGAGCGCTGTCACCTTGTATAATGAAGGAAATGAAGTGCTTAACATAAGAACCATAAAATCAGATTGTGGTTGCGTACAGTGGCACTTAGCGGAAACTAACATCAACCCGAAGGGTTCTGTCACCCTGTTGATAGCATTCAATCCTTATAATCGCAAAGGTAGGCAATTAAAGAATTTAACTATTTTCTCCAATGACCCCATACATCCCACCCAAGTGTTGCCTGTCGTTGCGGATATTCCTTAAAGTCAGAAATACTTTAATGATTAATGAAGGTGTTATTGGAGCGATCGACGTCAGCCATTCTCTGGGAGGGATCTATTTCAATACTTTCAATACTTTCCGGATCGATGTTAATATTTACTAAATAAGTGGGAGAGGTCCAATACCAATCGATTAGCGTTTCTCTCTTTTGTCCATTTTCAGCAGATTTTTCACCGCGCATGATACTGAGAGGAATATAGTAGTTTATTTTTGATCCATTTTTTAGGGTCACTACTAGATCGATAGGCATAGGCATTTTTCCGATTCTATTGAGCTGAATATGGGTCTGATCCTGATCCCTTGAGATAGAATCAATACTATAATCAATTGTTTTAATCGAATTGACCCAATAGTTGTAATACCAGTCAAGTTCTAATTTCGAAACATCTTCTGCAACCTTAACGAAGTCAGCTAGATTGGGGTGTTTAAACTGCCATCTATAAAAATAGGTAAGTAGTATTTTTTCAAGCGTTGTTTCCCCGACGATATAGCCCAGTTGAGATAAACTTATCGATCCTTTATCATAGGATGCAATGCTGTAGGCCATGTTTGTCTCGAAGTGATCGGCATGAGTTGACATGGGTTCTTCTTTTCCACTTTTTACCAAATTATAATAATCCTGATAACTTGCAGACATAGGTCTTAATTCAGTTGACCATATATGATTCATGGTGAGACTCGTTGCGTAGGAAGTATACCCTTCATCCATCCAGGGATAATAACTTTCATTGGTGGCTAGTACGCCTTGATACCAGCTATGCATGGCCTCATGAACTGTTACACCAATAAGACTTTCAAGGGACCGATTCCCGGTGATCAAGGTAGACATTGGATATTCCATGCCGCCATCTCCACCCTGCACTACGTAAAAGTCGCTGTAAGGATATTTACCGAAATGTTCATTCATATAAGTAAAAGCACTTATGGTGAGTGCTGGTAATGATTGCCAATTCAGTGTTTCGGAGTTTAACTGGTAGAAAAAATGCAGTTTGGGTCCGTTAGGGACTTGTGCAACTTGATGAGTATAGTCTGGATCAGCCGCCCACATGAAATCGTGTACATTTTCAGCAATAAAATGCCAAGTAAGCGTTTTATTCTTATTTTTTTTCATTTCGACCCCATCCTCTTGATATCCATATCCGATTTCGTTTGCGTTTTGTAAAATTCCGGACCCTGCTAGCACGTAATTTTTGTCTATGGTGATAGAAACATCAAAATTACCCCATGGCGCATAAAACTCACGTGCAACGTAGGGGTGGGTGTGCCAACCATGGATATCATATTCTGCCAATTTAGGATACCATTGTGACATAGAATATTCGATACCTTCCGCATTATCCCTTCCAGTTCTCCTTATTTGTAGGGGTACTTGCGCATGGAAACTCATTTCCAATAAAGTCGTGGCACCTGGCAACAAAGGTTCTGAAAGAAGGGCTTCTAAGACCGTGTATTCTATTTTAAAAGAGAGGGCAACGCCGTTCTGGGATAATTCTTCAATTTCCTGAAAGCCAATTTCATCTGGCATAAGTTTTGAAATTCTATCTTGTACTCTTTTGTCTGGATCTTCAATCGTGCGACTACGGACATCCATCATACTATTTGGCTGAAAAGCATTGTAATAAAGATGATAATAAACTTTATACAAGGTGTCTGGACTGTTATTGGTATAAGTCAGGCGCTGATTACCTGAAAATTGATTCTTTTGTGTATCAAACACTATCTTCATTTCATAATTCACCCCTTGCTGCCAGTAATTGGTCTGCGCATAGAGGTGAAATACTTGCATCATTATAAGGGCAATTAGGTACTTTTTCATTACTTAATCATTTATGAATTGCATGAAGTATTGTGCTGATCAGAACAGCTATTAAGCGTCTATTTTGGCGTATTTGGCGTTTTTTTCTATAAACTCTCTTCTTGGAGCGACCTCATCTCCCATGAGCATGGAAAATAATCGATCTGCTTCAGCAGCAGATTCAATATTAACTTGTTTTAGACTTCTATATTTTGGATCCATCGTGGTCGTCCATAGTTGCTCTGGGTTCATTTCTCCCAGACCTTTGTAACGTTGAAATGTTACACTTTCCTCTTTGCCATTACCTGCAACTTCTTTGATAACACGATCTCTATCATCGTCTGACCAAGCATATTTTTCGGTTTTTCCTTTTTTTACAAGATAAAGTGGCGGAAGGGCAATATATAGATATCCCTTTTTAATTAAGTCAAGCATGTATCTAAAGAAAAATGTCAGTATCAACGTACGAATGTGGCTGCCATCGATATCAGCATCCGTCATAATGATTACTTTATGGTAGCGCAATTTTACCATATTAAGTGCCTTTTCATCATCTGGGGTGCCAAAAGAAACACCAAGCGCAGTGATCATGTTTTTTATTTCCTCATTGTCGTATATGCGGTGTTCTTGCGCTTTTTCAACATTAAGAATTTTACCTCTTAGTGGTAGAATGGCCTGAAACATTCGGTCTCTTCCTTGCTTGGCAGAACCACCAGCCGAATCACCCTCAACTAGATAAATCTCACAAGCTTCTGGATCCTTATTGGAACAATCAGCTAATTTACCAGGTAGGCCAGATCCTCCTAAAATGTTTTTTCTTTGTACCATTTCGCGTGCTTTTCGCGCGGCATGGCGCGCTTGCGCTGCGATAATTACCTTTTGAACAATTTGACGTGCCTCTTTTGGATTCTCCTCTAGGTAAATGTTCAGCATTTCACTTACGCAAGTATCAACCGCGCCGCTTACTTCAGAATTACCAAGTTTGGTCTTTGTTTGACCTTCAAACTGCGGCTCAGCCACTTTTACTGAAATTACAGCAGTAAGACCTTCTCTAAAGTCATCTCCACTGATTTCAATTTTCACTTTGTCTAGTAACCCCGACTTATCGGCGTAGGCTTTTAACGTCCGTGTCAAGGCCCTTCTGAATCCAGCAATGTGCGTGCCTCCTTCAATTGTATTGATATTGTTGACGTACGAAATCACGTGCTCAGTATATGAGGTATTGTAGCTCAATGCCACTTGTACGGGTATCGCGCCTTTCTCTCCATCCATATAAATAGGATGTGGGATCAAGGTTTCCCTTGATCCATCTAGATATTCTACAAATTCTTTCAAGCCACCTGTAGACAAGAATACTTCACCTTTGGGTTGTCCATTATCTTCAATTTCCCGATGATCGATCAACTCGATTTTGATGCCGGCATTTAGAAAGGAAAGTTCCCGACATCTGGTGGCTACCGTTTCATAGTTATATTCACTTTCTGTGAAAATAGTGTTATCTGGTAAGAAATTAATAATGGTACCTCTGATATCCGTAGTACCAATTTCTTTAACGGGCTCTTTTGGGAATCCTTTGCTATACTCTTGTTGGTAGATTTTCCCGTCTCTATGAACGGTTGCAATCAGGCGAATGGACAATGCGTTTACACAGGAAACACCTACTCCATGAAGACCACCTGAAACTTTGTAAGTGTCTTTATCGAATTTGCCCCCGGCATGCAAGACAGTCATCACAACTTCTAATGCAGATTTCTTCTCTTTTTCATGCATGTCAGTAGGAATTCCTCTACCGTCGTCACTCACCGTTACTGATAAGTCTTTATTGATTTCAACGGTAATCTCAGAGCAATGACCAGCTAATGCCTCATCAATTGAGTTATCAACGACTTCCCAGATAAGGTGATGCAATCCTTTAACGCCAATGTCTCCAATGTACATAGCGGGACGTTTCCTGACGGCCTCAAGTCCTTCTAGAACTTGGATGTTATTTGCGGAGTAATCTGATTTGTTTACTGATTTATCTTCTGACATGAGTGTTTTTTAATGGATGTAAAACTAGTCAAAAATGTCGTTAATGACACGGTTAGTTTTGATAAACGCATGAACGTTGGCGGATTTAAAAAAAAAATATATATTTTCTTGATTTGGCTGCAAATTTAATTTAAAATCTGCTATTGGGGTAGCTCAATCATAGGTGTTTGCGGATAGCATCACCAAGGTACAGGCCTCCACGGTTTCAATACCTGAATATTGGGCTTTAATGCTAAATGCTAGATTTTCAGTCCCAGGATTAAAAATAATCCTTCGAGGCTTTAAGGAGAGGATGTAATCCTCGTAGGGGGCTTGATTTATAGGACTCAAGTAAATGGTAACGGTATCTACATTGACGATATTTGGATGATCCTTGATATTTAGGATAGGAACGTCTGCTATTTTGCCAGATTTAATGCCAACCGGAATGAAATCTTTTCCTGCCTTCTTTAGTTGATAGCTAGCCAAATAAGAATATCTTGAAGGATTGGTCGAGGCACCTAAAACGATGGTTATTTTTTTCATTTATTACGTCAATAAACGCTTATTTCTTTGAAGTAGATAAACCGATTAATACAACAAACATTAGAGGTATTTGCTTGTCTTTCGCAACATAATAATCATTTGAATAAGTATAAAATTTTTCTTTATTTATTTGAGAATAAAAAGAATCAATCTCAGGATTTTCTCCATATTTAGTTGACCATTTTCTTATGCCCAAATCATAGGCTACTGAAATATCGAATACCCAACCTTTACCTCCAGTATTCATCATTAATTTGTATCCCAAAAACAAACCATAAGCCCAAGTAGATTCGATAGCTTTAGCTTTGGTAAAGGTTGATGAAGCATCGGTGTCATGATAATTCACAAAAAATGATTGTCGGTGTATATCTAGCTCTTGACCAAAATAGATCATCCCATTATTTTTAGCAGGACGGTATAGTTTCTGTCTGAATTTAAAATTGTGATCATATGAGTAAGGCTCTTCTAGAGCTAGATCGTCTCTGTTTTTAAAGAAAGGATTATGCTTGTAAACGTACATTAATTCGTAACCAAGTCTTTCTTGAAAGTAGTATTCAATGCTTGCTGGTATGTTATTGAAAAGGGCATTAATGGGATTAAAAGAATAAATCATTCCTCGAAATTCCCCTTTTTTTGGAGTGAAATTCCTGAATTTTCCTGAAACAGTACTGGAATCTACTATCACTGAAGAGTCGTTTTGAGATAAGCTTTTTTCTTCCACAATATCACCTCCCTGACTTGGGTTTGTTAAGTATATGTGGTTGTAATTCCCTTCTAGCTGACCTGTTCTGCTATAGATTTGCCATTTTCCAACTCTCTTGTTATTTTCTAATTTCCCTTTACTTCTGAGGCTGCCATCTTCGTAAACACCTATGAATTCACCCAATCCTTTAGTGAAATTAGCTGTGCCTACGAGTAGGCCTGAGTCATCGTAATAGTTCCATTTCCCCTCTTTATTGTCATCTGCGATTTGACCTTCAGCGATGATCTTTTCTTTATCGTCTAATTCTTTAATAAATTTCCTACTATCTGAAAAGCTGATAATCTCCTTTTTAAGGCCATTTTCGGCATAAAAAATCCAATCTCCTTTTTGAACACCCTTTTCAAAAACACCAAAACCCAGGATGGTTCCGTTATCATAATAATAGGCCCAATTTCCTGATTTCTCATCTCCAGAAATATCACCTTTAGCTTTTAGATTTCCGTTGGAAAAAAACTCTTTTTTAAGGGGTGGTTTCTGTTGAAAATCTATTTCGCTTTTTAAGGTGCCGTTGTCATGGTAATCTTTCCAAATACCTTTTTTATCACCGTTTTGATAGGTTCCAATGTTTTGGATTTGTCCGTTTTCGAAATAAGAATAAAAGGCTCCATCTTCCTTTCCGTCTATGAATTTCAAGATGGACTGTAATTGTCCGTTTTCGAAATAATATTGCCAATCTCCATGTTGTTTTCCGTTTTGAAAATAGCCATCAGCATTAATCTGCCCATTTTCATAATAATAAAC
>TARA_B110000503_G_scaffold76762_1_pt1 | contig 23069 bp, 33 predicted proteins | sample TARA_B110000503 | Tara Oceans TARA_B110000503 (sample SAMEA4397472) | marine metagenome | biome: Polar Biome; feature: [SRF] surface water layer (ENVO:00010504); material: water (ENVO:00002006), including particulate matter (ENVO:01000060) such as... | depth 5 m | reverse complement strand
AGGGAAGCAATGAATAAGTCAGAAAGTATAAGTAATTTAGCAAAAGCGTTATGTAAAGCGCAGAATGAATTAGGTGGGGCCGTTAAGAACTCAAGTAACCCGTTTTTTAAGTCGAGCTACTCTTCGTTGACAGATGTAGTTAAAGCTATTAAGCAGCCATTCGCTGATAACGGGCTATCTTACTCGCAGTTTCCAATTACGTCAGACGGTGGCGGTGGTATTGGCGTGGTAACTATCTTAATGCACAATTCAGGCGAATGGCTAGAGTCAGAATTCTACTTACCACTTGCTAAAAAAGACCCACAGGGCGGCGGTTCGGCTGTCACCTATGCTCGTAGGTATGCTTTGCAAGCTATGGCAGGAATTCCGACAGTAGACGACGATGGCGAGGCCGCGATGATGCGGGGAAAGCCAGTTGATAACGAGCAGCAGGATAAAGAGGACGCTTGCGCTCAAATGGTAGAAAAGCATATAGACTCGTTAAACTTTATTAGACTGCGATTATCCTCTGGCCATGATCACGACATCGCTTATGCAAAAGAGGCTTTCGGCGAGATAAACGAGGAAGACCAGCGCAAATTATGGGTAGCGCCAAGCAAGGTATCGACAGCATTCTTTACAACAGAAGAGCGAAGACTCTTAAAAGGCGCGTAATGAAGCTATCAGACGGCATGGAAAAGCAGGTAAGACGTTTACTTGATCACACTGAGCTAACTTATACAGAGATAGCTGAGGCGGTCAAGTTAAACAGGAGGGATGTTGAGCGGTATGCAAGACGGCACTTTGACGATGAAATGTCATTGTCTGACGATGAGCTGGCTTGCAGCAACATAACAGAGGGCTTTAAGAATTATTTAAACAGAAAGGATAGAAGATAATGAGTAGTACTGAGTATGTTCGTAAGTTTAGAGCCAAGAAAAAAGAGCAGGGTCTTGCAGAGGTTAGAGGTATCTATCTGCCAAAGGAAGCCCACATCGACGTTAAGAAGTACGCCAAGAAAGTAGAGAATAGGATAAATAAAAATGAATAAAATGCAGTGCTTTGAGTTTTTTGTTGTGGTACTATTCTGTTACGCGTTATATAAATTATTTACTTTATAAAGGGAGATCAAGATGAAAGATGAAACAGGTGGTTTATTAGTAATCGCAGCCGTTTTTACATGTTTAGGTGCGTGGATAACACATATTATTCACTGCTTAGTTACCGCTAAATACTTATTACTTATTGCTGGCGGGTTCTTTTTTCCCATCGGCATGATTCATGGGTTTGGTATTTGGTTTGGGGTGAATTGGTAATGGGGACTAAAGGCATAGATCAGCGGCCCTACGACCGAGAAAAGTTTAATGATAACTTTGATGCTATTTTCGGTAAGAAAGAAAAGAAAAAAGAGGAGGTAAAGGATGGAAAGCCCGATAGAGATGAAAATAATAAAGATAGAAAATGAAGATTTTTATGTTTTATCTTTAATGATTGAGGGCGCTTCAACACTTTACGAGATGGGTTCAGTAAAGAACCTATTAGCCTTTCATGGTGTGATAGCTGAGTTATCGAAAACTATTTTAGACGAAAGTTTGCAACTTAAATCAAACAGAAAAAAGGGGATGCACTAATGCAATATCAAAGCCAGTACGACCGTATGAAAGAGCATTTTTTAGACGGTAAGCAATTAACTCGTATGGAAGCCTTAAACGACTTGGGCATAATGAATCCTACAGCAAGAGTCTCAGAGCTAAGAGCTAACGGATTAAACATTGAAACAAGAATGATTGGTGTTTATAACCGATGGGATGCAAAGGTAAAGGTCGCTCAGTGGTTCTTGCCTGACGATGATAAACCATTAGCGCCAACTAGAAAAAACCGAAGATAAGCTCGTCCTTCGCGCCGCCGCTGGTCGGTTTAGCTTATCTACCAGCACCTAAATTAACTTAAAACTACTTTCAAATTTGAGAGTTATTTTCCACCTAGACTAAAGAGAGATAATATGGAATACAACGACGATAACAAAGGCGCACTTTGGCCAGCTAAAGATAGAGCTTCTGATAAGCACCCACACTTTACTGGTAAGGCGATGGTAGGCGGTGTCGAATACTACGTGTCAGGTTGGAAGCGCGACCCAAACGGCAATCCTAAAGCTCCAAGTGTGAAGTTTAGCTTCAAAGCAGTCGATGAAGTTAAGGGTAATGCCTTTCAAGGCCAGCAGCAGCAACAACCGCAGCAGCAGCAACAACCACAACAATCTGCACCTATTGACTTCAATGACGACATTCCATTCTAGGAAGTGTGCATGGGTATTGCATTAGGCTTAAAATCTAATGTAATACCTCCCAAAAATTGGAGGATTTTATGCAGTACACCGCTCAAGCAACAACAACAGCAACAGGCAGTCAAACCAGTACAATAACCGAGCTAGGAATTGATAACGGAGGGGTAAGCGAAAGGTTTAACCCTTGGGAAATACAAACGTCAATGTTCGGTCAGAAGTTAAGAATTTCTGAAGTAAGAGATAACATAAACACGACACATAGAGTAAACGCTTTTGGCACGCTGGCTATGTTTGCACTACGTAACGGCTTTGATGAAACGGATATGTGTAGGATGGCCGATAACAAAAAGAATATCTGTTACGACCTGTATGTTGACGGTTACGTCTTTAGAAAGTTAAACGAAAGACATTACAAACGTAAAGTAAAAAAGGTGAGAAAAGGTGCGTGAATTTATAGTTATACCAGCAAAGCCCGATTCTGTAGACGATTTCCTTAGGTCTATAAGTGAGCTGATAGATAAAAAAGAAGCGTTTAAGGTTAAGGTAACAGGTATGTCGAACAGGTCACTATCGCAAAGCGCCTTACTACATATCTGGGTTAGAGAATACGCGGCTTGGAGGTTCAAAGTGCCTCTTAAGAGTATTGAAAAGTCCGATGTAGATGACGCTAAGATAATCTTAAAGCAAGCTGCTTATAACAATGCCGACTACCGATGGCTGTGTAAAAGAGTAACAAACCATGACACAGGTATAAGTGCCTTAGTGTTAAAAAGTACAAGTGAATACGATAAAGGGGAGATGTTTATGTTTATGGAGTTCGTACAGGCATTCGCAGCGCAGCAAGGCGTTGCTCTTGAAACCTTAGGTGAGTTCGGGAGATTAAAAGATGAAACAAACGTCTAGGAAGTGGCATGACAACTATAAAGACTTGTGCGAGATACGCTACCAACTGCACATAGCCTTTAAAACAGATGTCAGAGAAGATAATTTTAAGTCTGTACAAGAGGCTTTAAGACTTTTAGATGATCATATCTGGACTGAATACAAATACGGAGAGCCACAAAAATACGACACTTGTGATAAGCAACTAGCCTAATAAGTCCAAAGCACGGGGACAGTCTTGCGTATGTCTACGTGCACAAAAGTCTTAGCTATACCAATACCGCTAAACCCTAACTCGAATGCTAGTTTGGCTAGTAAGAATCTTTGAGCACCACTGCTAACCCTTATATCTGCGGCAATGCCTTTAGTGTGCATACCGCCAGCAGCTTTTTTAGCCTCGATAGAGTGTTTCTCGCTTCGATACCCAGAAGTAATTGTAAAAGGGAAGCCAGCTTCCTCTCGCAACAAATCTAGCGCATGGATAAATTCATCCTGCATATCATTTTCGCCAGTCTCTTGGCAATCAAACTCTTCTCTTTTAAAGTATTTAAACTTACTCATCTGATTTATGACTCGCACCGAAGTAAAAAGAAGTTATGGCAGATACTACACCGCCCATGTAACCCAATATTAAACTGACAATGGTGTCGCTATTAGAATCAGGTGGCTGGATAGTAACAAGAAAAATATACCCAACGAAACCCACAAGAGACACAAGCGCAACGATTCTAGGTGTCCAATCGCCTTTGTGTGCCTGTCTTGCATTTTTGACATCCTCTGCCTCCAAAGCAAATATATCTACTTCCAATTCTGCCATTTTAGTTTCAAAATCAAGCTCTGCTTTCTTAACTTCAAGCAATTGTTCTGGTGAGGCGTTCTGTAAGGCTTTCTCAATGCTTTTAGTGTCGTTTCCACAACCTAAGGCAGATGCAATTGCAGACGCAGCAGCGCCACCTAGAGGGCTACCTAAAGCCGTACCTAGAACTGGAGCTACAGCGCCGATTAAGCTCTTAATAGATTTAAAATTCATTTTTTAGGCTTCTTCATTGGTTTTTTCTTACCTTTCTTTGGTGGTGCGCCTACTTTGCTACCGTATGTACCTTTACCTTGGGGCATAATTCTCTCCTAGACTTTCCATTAGTTCGATCATTTTAGTCATATACCAGACAGCTTTCTTGGCATCTTGTACTGGGTTTTCTTTAGTCATTAAACGACTACCAGTATATTTAATCACATTACCGTGGCAATACTCTATAGCTCCCTCCACACCTAAAACATCAACAATATAGTCGATAGTTTCTATCTCGCCATGCGTGTAGTGTGCTGGGTGATTTACTGGGTCTACATATGTCACTTTACTCTCCCTCTACTTCAAATGCGGATGCTAAAATCTGGTGTTTAGCCCACTCAAGTATACCAACAGCGTCTACATCTGTTATCAGCTCTCTTTCCTGATACTCGTATATCAAGTCTAATATCTTTAAATAAAGATCATCTGTTGCTGAATTGTAATAATCGTAACCATCGTGGTCGGTAATATTATTAACTTCTGTCATTACAACCTCTCAGTAGATCGGCGAACCTCACCTTTTTCCTTATCTAAGACAATCAAGCACATGGATTGCCCACTTACATACCCCTGCTCATTATGCCATGCGTCAGCACTTGGTAGTCCAGCAAATGACTCAGTAATACAACCACCATACGTTTCCATAGCTGTGTTCTTAGAATGTATATGACCATGATAGCAGTAACGGTGTTTCGTTCTTCCCCACTCTTCGGGATATTTTGCGGTGAAGTATTCGGCCAGTTTAGCAGGTCTGGGTGCGTGACCATGCGATACAAGAAAAGCCGTTTTGCCCCACTCAAATACCCATGCGGGTGCAGGTGACATCTCAATTTTAACGCGCTTATTGTTGCGCCAGTATGCTTGTTGGTGCGCCTTGATTCCCATGCTTAAAACAGAATCATGGTTGCCCTTAACGTGACGTACAATTACTTTCTTAAACTTCTTTAGAGCCTCTTCAGTTATAAACGACATAACCTCAAGACCTATTAGGAATACGTGCTCTAAGCGGCCATCTGTGTCCACTCGTGTGCCTTTAGTGGTCGTGCTCTCGTAGTTATCGGCATGGTAGTAATCGCCTAGCTGGTTAATAACGATAGTGTCGCAATCAGGCGCATTATTCATAAGGCGCATAAATACATCTTTATGACGCTGCGCTGCTATATTTACATCGTAGTTTTCGCCGCTAATATCTTTATGGGCGTACATGCCAAAGTGAGCATCACCGATATTAACAACAGCCAGCTCATTACTACGTTTACTTTTAGTTGGTGTCGGTACGAATGGTGAGCGTTTTTCGTGATCTTTAATGAAGTTTTTAAGCGCAGTCTCAACAGCTTCTAACTGGTCTTCTTTCTCTAGGTCAGTCTTAACCCATTGGACTTTAACTTGTCCGTCATCACCGTAAAGAGTGGAGGTTCCCTTAACATTGTAGTTGCTAGGGCAGATTCTAGTCATATCGCTATCAGGCGCATAACCTTTTGCAGCAGCTTTCTTTCTTACAGCTCGCTTAAATGATTGTGCGGTAGCTCTACTGCACCCCATTAACTTAGCCACTTCATGCTCCGAGTGGCCTTTTATAAACAATTTAACAGCAGTCAGTTGTTTTTCAGTTGTACAGAATTCTAAATGGTTTGCGTCCATTGTGTAACTCCCTTTAGTTTACCACTTAACTTTATTAGCCCAGTATGCGCCAGACATCTTGCCTTTGTCTATATTCTTCTTATGTCTAGCCATACGATCACCCTAGTGGATTTTGATTGCTTTTTTCAACCTGATAACTAATCCTTTCAATTTTGCTTTCCAAATTGCTAATTCTGCTTTTATTGACGCGAACGCCGCTTTGAATTTCACTTGTATCCGTTTCTTTGATTTGATCAACTCTTGTTTCAACATTTTTAATATTCCCCTGTATGGTTGCTATGGTTGCCGAGATGTGGCTTATATCACTATTCTGCTGTGTCACTTCAAGTGTAGTCAATCTACGCTCAAGTGCTCGGATTTCTTCAACATTGTATATTTCTGCCATCTTACTTTCTAGGGCGTCTAGCTTTGTTTCCATTGTAACGAATGAAGCTACCACTCCCGCAAAGGCCGTAGCTATCCCAATCCATGTGCTAATTTGTTCTGCTTTCATCTTAAGCCGCCTATTGGTTCTGCTGTAGTTGGGTAGAATGCCTCTTGCTTATCTGTAGCCCCAACAAGAAAACCGTTGTCAATTGACAACACTTGGTCTACCCATGCAACGTCTAACTGATTTAAGTGCATATCGTTAATAGATACACTCGCGCTATCGTAGAATGCCTGAACAGTATCGGTGGCCTGTGTGACAAAGGTAGTCGTTTCAATGATTGCCCCTGAATACTGTTCAAGCATATTCTTAGTTCGTGAAGCTACAACCATACCCTCTATACTAGCTGCATATTTATCTCTTGTATCTTGTTTAATTTCTCGCAGGTCATTGTCTGTCGCATACTTTTCCATGCCGATTTTAGTTGACTCATTGGCAACCTCTATCTCAGCCGCAATAGCAGTAACGGCAGCCATTTTCTCAGCTTCGTCAATCATTGCATTTTTTTGATCTTCAAATTCCACCTGCTGGCCAATAATCTTATCCTGTATTAGCAGACCAGTGAGGTGCTCTTGAGTGGATTCGGAGAGTGCCAAAGAATAGGCAGCATTAAATGCGTCGAGCTGCTCTTGGGTAACATGGTACTGCTTGCCAGTATCAGGATGCACAATATCAGTAGTGCCATCGACCATATTCTGAGCCATTTGCGATATAAAGTTATTAGCCTCATCACTTATTAGGCTGTCTATGGCGGCTGTACTGTTTTGGAGGTCGGTTTGACTCTTCGCGGTAAACGATAGGCTCGTCAGGAACACGATCAGGGCGATGTTTATAAAAAGTGTACGCATCATTTCCAATTAATCCTTGGTTAGTGGGGCAGGGCGTTCCCGATTCATATAAAGCCCAGAATACTCGATGATCTTGGCACATAACGCTAACAGCGGCCACCTTTAGACCTAGAGCTTGTAACTGTTTAGATAACTTTAAGCGTTCGCAATTCTCATCTACAACAGGCTTACCGATCGCTAGTCCAAACATCTGTGTTTGTACGCCAGCACTACCAGAAAATACACATACGTCCTGATTGTAGCTAGAGCCGCTCGGAGCAACCGCAGTGCTAACAACAGCGCCCTCTTGAGTAACAGTTGTAGTCGTTCTGTTATCAATGCTCTCAGCGCTTTGCTGGTTGTTAGAGCCAAAGTCACCTACTGTAGCGGCTTGATCTTCTTGTGCATTACAAAAATTTGATAATAGCAACAACAACGATAATAGGAGTAAGCGAGCAAGCAATGACTGTTTTATATAATCCATCAATTTTACCATCTAATCTGTCGAGCCTTGTGCCTCGCTCCTCTAATATATTTTCTATATTCTCATAGCGTACAGCGCATACGTTTTCGTGACCCTCTATGCGTGCTAGAGCCTTGTCAATCTTCTGTTCCATTGATAAGTCCATTATCCAATCGCTGTAATTTTAATTTTTGGTTCGTTAATAATTGTTGCGCTCGCGCTTCCGTCATGTATGCGTACTCTATGCAAAGCGACATTATTACTGGCACCGAACTCTCTGCCTAATACTCTAAATGTTTTGGCGGCATTCCAACTATCTATATTACCAGAAGCTAAATCGCCACTACCATCTACAGTTATAATCGCCTCAGATACAGAGTATACGTGACCTCTATATTCTTGTCGTGTTGTAGATTGAGTCTGAGTTATCACCGTCCCATCTACATCAATTTTATGGTGAAATACTGGGTCAATGTCTGAGCCGTCATAACCTATATATATTTGATATTCGACTAGAACAGTTTTTGTTCCCGCTGGTGGATAATAATCAAACTCTGTTCCGTTAACTTTTGCGTAAGAATTACTCAAAACCTGCTCTGCGGTCACATCTTCTAATACAATATTTCTCGCGGCTCCCGCTGTTGTTGCTTGTCCAGTTAGTGTTCGACCGTCAGCATAACCTCTTAGCGTCTCTATAATTTCGCCGCTACGGTAGCTTGACTGGTTCAAACCCTCTCCAGATAATGTGCAAGTCGCTACTGGGAGTGTGCAAGTAATATTGGCGTCATCAGAATAATCTGCAACTAACTTAGTATTGTTGCTGCCTGTGTCCCAATTAACATAGTTATAATTTCCAGCTCCATATTGAAAATTTAAATTTACGTCTGATCTAAGATTAACCTGATAATAAAGTAAGCTCATTACAGGGTCAGTGTCACCGACTATACCGGCCGTGACATCTGTAACAGCACTAGTGTTACCTGAGTTATCGGCAACATGAAACATTAGCTCGCCAATTTCACCGCCGTCATCACCCTCTTTTATTTCTGCATACATTCCACAATAAAAAGTTTTTTCGTCTGAGGCGTTGTTACCAAAAAACCTTACACCACCTATCTCATCACCATTAGTTGTTGCGCCCGCATCTCTATAAAGAGAAAGGATTGGCATGTCGCTAACACTATCGGTCGTACTAACAACTTCCATAAAATCATTATTAACAATCAAAGCGCCATTAACTGTAGTAGCACCTGTAGTTAATCCGCTTAACGTACCTACAGATGTAATCCCAGTCTGAGCAGCGTCTACGTTAAAAGTAGTGCCGTCTAAAGTTAAGCCAGTGCCGCCTGAATATTGCGTATTCGTATCTGTAGAGGATATTGTGCCGTTACCTGCAATAGCGATATTAGTACCAGCAGTCAGGGCCGCTACAACATTGGTCGCATCTGTTACGTCTGCACCTGCCTCTATGTTATTTAATTTTGTATGGTCGTCGTTAGTAAAGTTATTTTGCGATAGCTCACCGTCCTGCACTGAGTAGGTAGTGTCTGTAGCAGATATAGTGCCATTACCTGCGATAGCTATGTTAGTCCCTGCGGTTAAAGCGGCGACTACGTTAGCAGTATCTGTAACGTCTGCGGACGCTTCTATTCCGTTCAGTTTAGAGTGGTCGTCGTTAGTGAAACTATTCTGTGATAGTTCACCATCTTGTACTGAGTAAGTGGTGTTGGTATCTGTTGATGATATGGTTCCGTCACCAGCTATCGATACGTTTGTACCAGCAGTCAGTGCAGCAACTACATTTGTAGTATCGGTCACATCTGCACTAGCTTCTATAGCGTTTAGCTTTGAGTGATCTGCATCTGTAAAATTGTTCTGTGATAGTTCGCCATCTTGAATAGAGTAGGTTGTATTTGTAGGTGTCGCAAAAGTGCCATCCTTACGCAAGAATGTAGTTCCTGAGCCGCCACCTAAGTTGGTAAGAGCCTGACCACTTTCTAAGGTAGTAACACCGCTAGAGTTAATAGTGATTGCGCCAGATACAGCTTTATTATCAAAAGAGTCAGAGCCATCGTGTATAAGAATATGGCCAGCAGCAGTGCTAGTGATAGAGGTATCACTTAACTCAGCTAAAGTATCGGACGCTTCTACGTCTGACAGCTTCGCTAACACATGACCACCTTTAAGAGAGCCATCGTGTACACGAAGCGTATCGTCAGTTGTATCGACAGTTACTTCGCCTAGAGCACCAGTAAAACCAGAGCCGTCATCGTGCTGGGCTTTAGTTCCGCGTCTTAATTTTATTTCAGTAGCCATAATATTCTCTGTTTAATTTACTGAGGCTCAATAGGCCAAGTTACATCGTCAACATGATTTAGGTCATCTAAGTTAGACATTAAATCTCTAAGCTCTTGCCTATATGTTGCCCAAGCCACTTTTTCCTCGTCAGATAAAGGGCTATCATTGAATTGCGTATAGTCTGAAAGTCTTAATAGATTATTACGCATATTTTTTGTGTTTAATAGCTGTAAGCCGTCCATTTATCGCTCCGTATTCGTTAAGTCTAAGGCATTAAACTGTGCGTCTGTAGTAGTTAATCCGTAGTCCTCTAAGTCTTCAAACTTGGGTATACTTGAGCCGTTTTGGCCATCACCATTAACGGCTCTTCTTGAGTCGTAAGCATTGTTGGCAGATATACTACCTTGGTTGCCTATTTCAAATGTCTCACAAAAGTTTGTCAATGGCTGCAATACTGAAACAATAAGCCTTGAGAACCTGCGGCAAGAAGACTGACCAGATGTAAACTTATTTCTTATATAAAATTTATCGCCAGTTGCAAAAACTATATCTGCCTGATTATAAACTTCATCACTAACCGCACCACCAGTAGTAGTTAAAACTACCGAGCCAGCACCATCATCCCCAGCGGCTATTTTGTAAAGTTGTGTCTCAACTCTTCCATTTATATCCTGCCCTTGTGCCATTACTTTAAATCTATAAGTCCCGCACTTTGCAACAGCCCAAGTTTTAGAGTAATAATCACTAGAAGTTGCACTGGTACTTCCATTCTGCCCTGTATTCCTAGCCCAAAAGATAATTGGCTTTTCACCAGCCTCAACATTACCTATAGCTAAATGGCTTTGTCTTGGAGCACCACTTGCACCCTCGCCAATCGCTAACTGGTTATCTTTAAGCGATTGCATAAGCTGCTGTGTTAAAGGCGCATCTACAGCTACCTCTGTATCTGATACTGCTCTGTATGTGGTCATAAATTCCTCAAACTATTGAATACGGCTCTTGGCCGCCTGACATTTTAGCACTAACATTTAGGCGTAATTGTAGCCCAGTAGCAGCGCCACCGCCATTATTTACACCATCTACGCAGGTCACTATTTGACCATCAAAGTAGTTAAGGTGACTAGCATCGCCAACATTACTACCCGTAGCTGGATTGCTTGTAACAGCTACAGATTGCACTACACCACCAGAAGCAGTTGCGGTTAATGTTAATCCTGTACCTTGATCTGCTGTTACTTCTGCGGCAACTATAGTCGATGTGTCGTTAAAGTTTTGGCCGCCAGCAACAACAGAGGCACTTATAAACGCCCTACTGCTTGCCGCTCTATTAGCGTCATTAGATATAAATGAGCCTGTAGACCTAACGCCCAAGTAAGGTGATTGCTCTGTACCTAACCCACCATTAGTGTTATTTAAGGAGTTAAATCCCTCACTTGTATTATCTGCATTATCTTTGTTAAAGCCACCAATATCATTAGCAGTTACTCTACCTCTGTTAAGAGTTCCAAATCTAAACTGTTTAGCCTTAATTGAAAATTGTTGGTTTTTACTATCAAACTTTGTCGATAGAACCTGCATCTCTGTTTGTATTTTTTGCTCGCCATATATGTCAGTTATATGCCTAGTGCTTAAATAGAAATGGTCGCCTGTAGATAATTGGTCATAAGATGCGTCAAGTTTAAATGTACAAGAAATAGGTGTTTTCTTAAATCTATTTAAAATTCTTTGACTTACACTTGTAGCCACAGACGAATCTTTTACACCCCAGCCGTAAATTACCTTGTTTGATTCTTTGGCGTATTCAAAATCTGTTTCAGAATCAGAGTCGATATTGATGTATAAGTTTTTAAATGACTTTGGCTTATCCTTATCATCAGTTGAATTTCGAAGATTGTAGTAGTAGTAAACTCTTGAGATTCTATCTTTATCTGCTTGTATTAATTTATAACTATCTTCGATTATATGGTCATCTGTAACTCTAACTATATTACCAGTGGTAATCTCTGGAGTCTCTGCTCTCATAACAATCTGCGAGCTTAAATCATCGTAAAAGAAATTAACGCCAACCATAGAGCCAAGTTGTGATAGTTGCTTATTAACTTCTTTAGGCTCACTAAGAATCATATTTATTTTAAAAGTGTCTAACCAGTTGGTTTTTTCGTCAACCCAAGAATAAATGCCGCCTGTTTCGTTATTACATGCAGCAGCAGGTACGCCAGCACCAGTCACGAGCATTTCATATGCGACATTATTAATCGTCTCACCTACTACGTTACCACTTCCATCCAAACCAGTGTAGGTGCCAAAAAATAAACACTTTTGTATTGAATCATCTACGTCGTAGGCTTCTGTGTTTCCTTTTGTCCCCCACTGATTTCGGCTTGTAATATCTAAGGCAGCCTCACTGCCACTAACATCTACGCGATACCCCAATATTTCATCATTAATACGAACAAAGCCTGTGGCATTATCAGCTCCAAATTCTGCTGTAACTAATGCCTTATCAGCACTACTAGAGCCAACTAAGGTTATATCATCTTTTTTTAAGTTTATATGATTGTGGGTAGATGTATTTAAAGACTCTGCTAATGAGAATCCAGATGGCTGTGGAATTTTAGCTTTTAACTCATCCGCTAAAGTCATTGGGTCTTTGCACTTAATAGTCAATACATCGTTGCCCAAAAACATAGAGTCAATTATGTATTTCTTTTTTCCGTCTTGAGCTTGTATAGAGCCATCGTAGGCCACATAGCCGTCGAAAACTTCTACAGTACGACCTACGTAGTGTGGGTTTCTAGCTAAAAACTTTTCAAAGTAACTACCTTGATCTGTCGTAATGTAGCTACGACTAGCAGCATGGTCATCTGTATCTGTATCGGTAGACATAAAGTCACCTAACTTGATAGTGACGTTAGACCTTAAAGATATACCTTTAGTTGGAACTATCTCAGTAGGTGCGCTAGACACTGATATTAGAGCCGAGTGTGCGTGCTTTTCAACACCTGTTAATCTGTCGCCCACCTCTTGACTAAATACATACTGCCTCTTACCTGAGCTATCTAGCCTATATGCCTGTAATGCTTGGCAGGTTTCTCTAGTGTTGAAGCATGGCTGTCCACTAGCGTCAGCAGTGCAAGCAGATGGAAAAGTGTTACTACCAAAAGCGTTATCGCAAAAATCTAACGAGAGCCTAACGTACTGCATAGGAACTCTAGGTGTTAGCTTGTGTGCGTTTTGATATATGTTATTTAGAGTCTGTTCAGCGTTATTAGTGAAGTTTGTAGTTTTAGTGACGCCCGTTAATGGTGGGTTATTACGGTATGGGTGAGATGCAATAGCACTTCCGTTATCATCAGTACCCGATTGCATTACATCAGTTAAACCAGCAGCAGAGGTTTCAGTAATTGATAAGTTGTACTTATGTTTTAAGTAGCCCTGTATAGCCCAGCGGTTATGGCGATTTAGTAGACCGTCAAAGATCAATACTTCGTAAATCGTGCCTGACGTTTCTTCACCTGCGATATTCTTCATTAGGTTAATAACAACGTCATTGTCTAGCTTTATTACGTTAGATGCTGCGCCGCTATAATTATTGACGTTATTTACATCCACATATTGTATAGAGGCACTAGAGTCTGCCAAAACTTCAAAAATTGCAGGTGCACCATTTGTAACAGTAATAGAGCTGTTAGACGTTCTAGTTGTATCGCTTGTGTCTTGGAATGTAAATTTAGGCTCTATCTCATCAGAGTCTTTTTCTTGCACAAAAGTCCAGTCTGATTCTGTGTCGCCAGAGTCACAAGATACAATAACATTAGTCGCAGTTGAAGCTGTATAGGTTATAGAGCCGACCACAAACATATGAAAGGCAGTAGGAAAGTTATCTATATTAGGACAAGATAAATGCTCTGTGCCGTCAAAGGCTAATCTTTTATTTGCTAAGTCGTAGGTAGGCGCATCAGCAGCAGTATTCTGCTCAAAAACGTATTTGTTTTGGCTTTTGTCAACCCACTGATATAAAGGCTTATCTTGTACAGGTACGCCATCACCGTCATTAGCATTAGGGTCAGCCCCGTCAAGCCACAACAGTAAATTATCGTATAAGTGATAAGGCGTAAAAAGCTGGCTCATTCAATATACCCAATGGCGTTAATATTCCACTTTAATAAGGTTGGCGAGCTGTAACTAGGCTGCTTTAGTGATTTATCAATCGTGCAGTAATAAAGCCTATTCCTGTCTGCTTTGATTTGTGCGTCAGTTTCGCCACTTACGCCTTGTGTGTACATTACAAAAAATGGGTAGCGAGAAAGGTAGTACCCTAGATATTCAATCATCGGCCATGCCTTTAGTTCACCGTTTATGCGTGTGGTAAACGCAGTATCAGTTGTATCTTCAAGGTCATCTTCGCTAAAGTTATTTAATTTTATATTTAACTTTTGCGGAACTTTTCGCACATCATTTAATAATGGATTGCCTCTATTGTTTCGCTTAATTGTATTCTCGTAAGTCGCAAAGCTAGGTGGTGTAAATGGTGCGGTAACATCAATGTGAGAAGTAACCCACTGACCCGCAGACATAATTGATATATAACTTTGAGTAGTCCAACCTATAGTTTCAATTACCAAATATTTAACGGAGAAGCTGTTGGGTAAAGTCCACATTGCACCGAACGGCCTATATAAATTATCGGCAGGTTTATATTCGTGTGTATAAATATCTCCACCAGCTTCAAACTCTACACCATCTTCAAAATGAAGAGTCGTACCACTATCGTCAGGGCTGTAATATATAGCAACACCTTGATCTTTAGTTAGATTGTGTGCGTAAATGGCAAAGCCGTTCATCGCCACAGCGATGGGGAATGTGATTTTAACCCTTACCTGTGTAGAGTTAGCTATTTTAAACGTAGTACCTGCATTCTCATCAATACAATTTTCAAAGCCATGACCAGCAGCAGCAGCAGTCCCAGATTGGTAAATTATAGTTGTAGCTCCGCCTTTTTTACGCCAGTAAGTGTGGTGTAATTCGTTCTCTACTAAAAGTGCTCCAGACATTATGAACCCACCAATGCGTTAATTTGTAGGCCGTCTTCTGTAGCCTCGTTTATGGCCTCTATGATACGCCTTGCACCGCTAGGGTCAATAGAGCCATCTACTGTTACGTTTATAGGTTGAGGTGCTTCTTGAGGCGCTTCACTAACAGCTTCCTGTACAGGCGCAGAAATAGCTGCCGACGAACCAGATGCACCGCCACCGCTAGGTGCGCCACCACCACCGCCACCGCCAACCGTCTGGCTTCTGATTGAGTTAATGCTACTCATACCAGTACCAATAGCGTAAGCAACGGCTGGTATAGCCAAAGGCCAACCTAGTCTTACACCAGCATTTACACCCTCAAACATATTTATTGTTGCGTTAGCTATACCTACAGCTTTTTGTATCTTAAACATTTTCTTGCTGTTATTGCCAAATGATTGTAAGGCCGTGTTCATTTGGTTTGAAAAAGTTTTTAATTTTTGCCTGCCTGTCATTTCGGAGAACTTCAGTCTCTCAAGCTCCGCCTTAGCGTCTATATCGCCCAGCTTGGCTTTATGCCTTAGCTCTTCTTGTTCCAAAAGTAAATGATTGTTCATTATGACTTCGTTTTTGGCAATTAACTCTTCCATCGCTAGAGCTTTTCTTTCCTCGCCAAATATCGTATCTTGCTCGGCTTTTAATATGGATGCTTCATACTCAGCTACAGCAGCCGCTTGATCTGCTTCTAGTTTCTGATCTCTAAACTGTGTATGGAAATCGTCAAGCAGTGTAGCGTTGGCGAGTTTAGATTCTAAAATCTCTAAATCCATCGCCATCATTTCTGCATTAGCCTCTCTTGTTGATGGTAAATCAGCAAAAGGTAATGGTGGTGGCTTAACCTCCTCTTCTTTTTTCTTAGCAGGAGCGTCAGAGTTATCCGTGGCCGCCATCTGAAGATCAGTGTCATCTGATATTGTCTGTATTATAGATTCATTTGCTGCTGTCTCTTCAGGAGTCATTGGAGCCATAGTGCTACGACTCGTTATAGTACCTGCGCCACTCATAATTGATGCTTTTTGATCTGCAAGGCTAGGTGGGTTTACAAAATCTATGACTTTAGATTTAAATGAGCTTCCGCCTTTTGTGCTTCCGCTAGGGTCTTTTATGTTTGCTTTATCAGCGGCATTAAGAGCGTCAGTTATCGATTTGGCAAGAAGAGTAAATCTTTTAGTTGTTTTCTCAAAAAACGATGCTGCGCCACTTTCTTTCGCAAAAGCTATCTTCAGTAGCCCTACCTGCTCACCTAGTCCGTCAAACGCACCTGCCAAACCTTTACCTGCACCCTCACCTGCACCACCGACTTTTTTCGTGAGCTTACTGATTATAAAATCTTGCGCTTCCATACCGCGATTAGTACGGATAAGAGCGTCAATAATTTCTTTTTCTGTGTCAGTAAATACAACACCAGCGCGAGACAGGCTAGAAAGGTTGTTTATAGGGTCTTCTAGGGCTTTACCAAGCGTCTTAGCGGCACTTTGAGCTGTTACACCCATTACGGCAGCTAGGTCTTGTGAAAGAGCTGTAGTCTCTTTAAATTGCTTACCAGTTATAGAGCCAAAGGTTAAAAGTATGCCTTGCGCTTCTCGAATATCACCAGCAGATGCAAGGGTAGCCATTCCAATATCGTTTGCAAGTTGCTCTAATTCAGCAGACGTTAAGCCTACAGTTCCGCCAGTTGCTTTCAACATAGCTTCTAGCTTAAATATCTGAGACTCAAACTCTGCAAAATGCTTAACTGATAATACTGTTGCAGTAGCAAGCCCAGCAAAGGCGACAGCGCCCGCAAGAGCACCAACATTAACTCTTCCCAAGCCTGTAGCTATAAATGATAATCGACCAGATACACCACCAAGAGGGCCAGTCAAGATTGCAGCAGTGTTAGATGCTTTTTGGAAAGCCTTAGCTAGTTTTTCATTTTTCTTTGTGACTTTGTCAGCAGCTTTACCCTGACTTTCAACAGCTTTACCAGCTTTTCTCGCGGCAGCGGCTAGTTTCTCAGCTTCTTTGTAGGCAGCTATTTCAGCTTTAGCAAGCACACGTATTCTAGCGGCAGCCTTGGCAGATGCTTTCTCTTGTGCTTTAGCGGCGTTTACTACGGCTTTCTTTTGAGCTTCAGCAGCTTTATTGGCTTCTTTTGCTTGTGCTTGTGTAGCTTTTTCTGCGGCCTTTTGTTGTGCTGAGGCAGATTTCTGTGAGGCAATCTGTACTTGCTCAGATGCTTTTTCAGCAGCTTTAGCTCTTTGATCAGATGCTTTCTTTGCTGAAACGGCAGAGGCGTTATCGCGCTTTATCTGCTCTGCGTAGGCTTGTGTTTCTCTTTTATTCTTAGCGGCAACTATCTTAGCTTGAACTTTATCCGAAGCGGATTTAGCTTTAGCTAATTTCTGCTCCGCTGTAGTCTGCTCTGTAACTGCCTTTGTTGATTTACCAGACTCTTTAGCAAGTTTTTTTAGTTCGTCATTAGCTTTCTTTAGTTGGGCTGTATTAGCCTCAAATATCAGTCTTGCGATTGTGTCTGCCATTGTTTCTGCCTTTGTAAATCTAACGCTAGAATGGCATCAACTTGCCACCTATCTAAAGTGTCATTGTAAACATCGCAATAAGCCTTAATGTCGCTAAGAGATATAGATTCTACGCTAGAAGATATTTCGCAGTATGTATTCCAAGTAGGAACAAGCCCCTCATGTAAATGAGGCTCATTCGCTAACTCTCTAGGAGCCTTACCTGAAATCCTTTCAATAGCTTTCCACTGCTCTAGTCGTGTGGATTTACTACCTTTAATTCTACTGTTTGCAAAGAATATCCATTTGCCAAACTCGACTAACTCTTCGGCTTGGCCTTTGTAAAATTTTCTCTTGCACCCATAAAGGTGTCTAATTGATCTCTAATATACGGAGCTTTTGTATATAACTCACCGCATAGTTTTTTAGTAAACTTTTCGTCAGTACCGCGCCAGCCAACAGTGCAATCCAAAAGACCACGAATCATCATTGCTTCTTCGTCAAAGTCTTTCTTTTCTCTTAAAGACTCAAGGTATGCTTTTTGGTGCCTCTTGGTATGCTGTCTGAATTCTTTAGAATCCATACCCATTACCGTAATAAAAAGACCCGTCTGATTTCCTTGATCATCAAGAATCTGTACTTCAGAACCAGCTTCGTGTAACTCAGTTGTATATAGTTCACTAATTTTCATAAATCACCCTTTTGGTTAAGTAAAGCCCCACCCAGTGAGGCTGTTTAAGATTATAACGCTGTATCAATTACCAATGCAGATTGTGTTGCGCTAGCAGCTACCGCTACAAAGTCCATAGCTACAGATAAAAGACCCTCACCACCAACTTCAACCACACCAGTAGTATAGATGATTTTAGCCATTGTAAAGCTAATACCAGTTGTACTAGAGCCAAAGCTAATAGTTAAAGTACTTGAAGTGTTGCTGATAAACTTCTCTAGCAATGCTGGAGTAGTAAAGTGAGCAGTTAAAGAGCCGCTTACACGACACTTACCAATACCACCTTGAATTGGAATAACCGCACCAACCTTGTTAGTTGTTTCAATGCCATTCTCAACAGATAAAGAAAGGTCTGTTAGGATTGCATCAACTTCGCTTGAAGTGATTGTAGCGTCAGAAGAATGGAATGGATTGTTAGCTTCAACGTAGTTAGATCCACCGTCATCTGGGTCTGCGTCATTACCAGCAGTTTCAGTAGTCATTGTTGCGCCAACGATGCCAACACTACACTCGACAAGTCCGTCAGCAGGAATACTCATTGAGAAGTTGTTAAACTCACAACCAGTGTAAACATGCGCGTCATCGCCGCCATTTAGGTCAGCGCCAAAATCTTGTACGATAGTGTATGACTGTCTTTCAGAGCCGATTTGCATAGCTCCACCAGATAATGTGCTATCACCTAAGACACCTTGTAACATACCAATGTATGCTGGCTGGTGAGCTAGATCAAAAGCAATCTCACCTGTAACTGAGTGAGCACCCATGATAACGTCTTGTAGTTCACGGTTGCCTGTAATTACGGCGGATTCGTGATTGGTTTTAGCCAAAGTTAAACTAGCAGACTTAAATGGGATTATTTGATAATCAGTTCCAGCTACTTCGGAGCCATAAGTTGCTTCTTTTTTAAAACCAACTACTACGTTAGTTCCACTTGCAATTGCCATAATTAATTCCTCGCGGGCGTTACCGCATAATAAGATACATCTATATTTCTAACAAAAAATGCACCATCTCTGCGCCCAACGCCAAGTGATACGTTCAAAATCCTAACGACCGTGCCGTTAGAAGTTATTTTCATGCCTCTGGTAAAATAGTTAGCGATACTGTCTACTCGATCAGTAAATCCGCCAACACCAGTTTTGCTGTAGTAATCAATCTGGAAAAATCCATCGTGCCGCTCTGTTCCAGATGTACCAAGACTAGCCGTAGTTGTATCGGCTGGTAGCAACGTACCTACAACCCATTCAGCATTTAGGTTAGTCTTTAAAACTTCAGACAAATCAAAGTCTGTATTTTCGTATATTTTATGTGTAATACTTAAATTTGTACACATTGTATTAAACAGAGATTCAAAGCCTATACGTATATTTCTAAACGGCTTACTAAGATCGGCTGCTACACCATCTGTAATCGAACCTGCGTCAATATTGTAAATGTCGCCAGTAGAAGACTCGGTTATTAAGTTGTAATCGACGCTCATTCAAATTTCCTTACAGCTTGCTTCATACTAATCCGCATCATTCCAGCAGGTGCTCTCGCATAGCCACCTAACTCTATCTTTTCAGCGTAGTGCAGCGAGTTAGTAAAGAAAATAGGCTGACCCATTGTAGACTCTTTAATCTTACTGGTTACATCGTATGCGCTGTTTAAACTATCACTACCAGAAGCATCTTCACTTCTGCCGTTTTCAGCCGAAATTGGTGAGCCAAAACTTGCATACCAACTGTTTTTTAACTTACCTGTATCTACGGAAGTTCTATCAACCGTATTTACCATCACGTCCTGAACAACTTGCTTCACAACCTTGTGAGCATCTTTGAGCGCAATCTTTGTATAAGCCTTAACTTCTGAGTCGAAGCTCATAATAAATCACCGTTTGAGCTGGTTGTATTGGTGTGATCTCAATAACTCTATAACTTTCAGAATTTATAGTAGCCGTATCACCAATCTTAGGCGGTGTTGCGGAGTACGCAACGGCTGGGAAGTCCTTAAAAGCCAAAGATTTATCAACTTCCTCATTCTTTATCTGAGCAAATAAAACTACGTTTGCACTATATGTTGTCTGACTGCTAGAGCTAACGCCTTGTGTCGGGTCATAGGTGACATTACCATTTCTAGTAAAGATCACAGATTGACCGAAATCTGTTAACAATTTTGTAGCCGTCAACGCCAATGGCGTATAATCAAAGGCCATTATGCCCTCACAACCCTCATCGGGTTTCTAATTAGCTTTCTAAGCGCCTGAGAGGCCGCTGGTAGCAAAGTGCGATCTGCGCTAGAGGATTTATACTCTACCTCTATCTCGCCTATCTTCTCTTTTACAGTCTCTCTGGAGATAGGGTCATTTATACCGAACCCTTGCTCAAAACCGTATGCCAATTCGTAAATGGCATTTAATACCTCTTTAGGTATCTCGTCTACACTCTTTCCGTAGCCATCAATAACAATGTTACTTCTAGGCCACTGTAAAGATTGTACATCACTGGCTTTTACGCCAACAAAAGGTAATTCTTCAAAATAATCCATAGCCCGTAAAATGTAAGCCTCTGCCTGAGCATCACTTATATCTGTACGTGCTGGGTATCTTGCGTTCAGGTAAGAATCGTAATTGACAACAGTTACGTAACTATTGGCAGTTGTTGATTGCTGTCCTGTTTCTACTGTTAAAGCCATGTTCGCACCTTAAAAAAATGGCCGACCCTCAAAAGTAAAAGGGAGGGAAACTCAAGAGAGCCGACCAAAACTTACTAACTACTAGCCAATTAATGCAGCGATGAAGTCAGGTTTCCACGCTTTAGTTCCCCAAGACGCAGCAACTTCGATCATCGACTTTTTATAGCCTTTGTAGATACGGATTTCAAATACTAGACCTGAATGTGGGTCTTGTACAAGTACCGCGTCATCAGCAGCATCGCCGATAGAAGGAATTGCTGGAGCGCGCATTGCAAGTTCGATAGAAGAACGGGCGAATACGAAGTTAGGGTTATAAGCGGCACGTACAACAGATACAGCAGCATCATTAGCTGTAGCATTGCGTAAACCTTTATCACCACGGAGCACGATAGTACCACCAGCAGCTTCGTTTGCAGTACCAGTACCAGAAGCAACATAACCAGTTGAATCACCAGCAAGCGAAAGCAAATCGCCTGAGTCAATTGAACCAGTGCCGTCAGCAGTGTTTGCGTCAACAGTAAGAGTTGTTGAGCCAGCAGCGATTAAACCGTTGTTAATTGCCATTGCAGCGTCAGTACCGACAGAATCATAAGATGAAATCTGTGAAGACTCACGAACATCAATACCGTACATAGGCATTAAAACGCCTTGAGTACGTAAGCTGTCGTTGCCAGCAGCATTAACATTTACGATGTTGTTACTAGCGCGGAATTTCGCACCAGCTACAGTGTTAAATACACCTTGTAGATCGCCATTTGCAGCGCCGTTATCAACTAATTGTTGACGTACAGCGGCAAGGTCTTCTAAACCAGAAGTAGTTGCACTAAAGCCGAATGGAGTAGTACCAGCAGTACCAGCGAAACGAGAAAAGTTACCTTGTGCAGTTACAGCAAGATCAGCTTCCATTTCGTTAGTCAAAGTACGCATTGCTTGTGCAATTAAGTCACCGTAAACAGTGTCGTAAGTACCAGCGTTACGAAGTTGCAATTCTTGTTCACCAGACATCGGGATTTGAACAGCTTTTGATTTTCCGATTTGAAAAGTGCTATTACCGATAGTTTGGTTTTCGCCCTCTGGAATAGCCATTGCTCCGCCAGCAATATCTTGTGCAGCAGAAGAGCTAGGTGTTACAGCAGCTTTGATTGTATCGCCTACAGCAGCGCGAGAGCTATCAGCGTTCATGGTTACAGCAGGAATAAAGCCAACAGCTTCACGGCCTACAACGTCAGCAGCAACATAAATGTCAGTTGCTAAACTATCTAATGTTAAGTTACCCATTTTGGTTCTCCAAAAAAATAATTATATGATTTTGCCGCCAGACTTGACGAATTTCATGCGCTTAATGGCATCCATTGCATCAAATTCTGATCGACTTACTTGTTTGGTATCACCAGCCCCGCTGTTTCCACCCGTTGCGCCACCCCCAGCAGCTTGTGACCCGTCAACCAAAAACGGGTATTCCGCCTTGATGGATTGCGTCAATTCTTGCACAGTGCTAACCGTTAAGTTCCCATTACCGTCCAACACCCTAATCTCGCCATCTACAAGAGATAATCGAGATGAAATCTGTTCAGTTAGCAATTTAGCTCGCGCAGTATCTTTTGTTAATGAAGATGCCACTTGTCCCGCTTCACTTGCTACCTGTTGCTTCTGTAAATTAGCCTTTAAAGTCGCTAACTCTTCAGAAGCCTTTTGCCGTTCCGACTCAGAGCTGTTGTATAACTGCTCAAAATCGTTAGCCTTACGCAGCTTGTCAGCCGTTTCAGCTTTAGCCATTTCTTCAGCTTCGCTTGCCTTTTGCTGTACCGTTTTCTTTTCGGTAAGCAGTTCGTCAATCTTACGCTTTAGACCTGATACGTCTTCTTTTGGTACGCCCTCAACATTCAAAGTGTAGCCATCTTCGCCCTGCGAATATAAACCTTGCTGTGAATCGTCTAGCGTTCCAAATTCTTCCGTACTTACACTGTATTTAATACTCATTCTTATAACCCCTAGTTATAAAATATAGGCTACCCTGTAGCCCTTTAGTTATATACCATCTTGCTCATTTATTGTCAAAGAATTGACACTTTCTTCTTCAATTTCCTCTTCAACCTCTTCTTCAGGCTCTACTTCCGCCTGAATCCTTGACATTTCAGCCTCTAATTCAGCGTCAATGTCTTCGTTAGTGCGGCCATCTTTGATCACACCTTGTAGTCTTGCCAGCTCTTGCATATCTGA
>TARA_B110000503_G_scaffold143301_1_pt1 | contig 23073 bp, 17 predicted proteins | sample TARA_B110000503 | Tara Oceans TARA_B110000503 (sample SAMEA4397472) | marine metagenome | biome: Polar Biome; feature: [SRF] surface water layer (ENVO:00010504); material: water (ENVO:00002006), including particulate matter (ENVO:01000060) such as... | depth 5 m | reverse complement strand
AGATTTAGTTCTACTTTTTCTTTTGCGATTTTACCGATCATTTTTGCAGTTATAATTAATTGCAATACGCTAATTAGTCAAGCCCCTTTAATCGTAAAGTCAGCTCTAACTCAGAGTGGTTCTAGAGCCGTCTCTTTTGAACACACTGATGCTAATGGAGTTCTTAAAATAACGAAGGTTCAACAGAGCATTGGCCAAAATGGAATGGTTGGCTTGTCAAAAACGCCCAACCACTCAGTTCAACAAGGTTATTTGAATCGCATTAGAACTCTAAATATAAATAATACAACGGTTGAATTTGTAGAGCTTATGGATCTAGTTATATATCCGAATCCATTTAGAGATTTTATTAATATTAAGTTTTCAAATCCTACAATTCATCCCATACAAATTGAGGTGTTTGATTTAAGGGGACGACTTGTTTTAGATAATGATTATCCGCCTTCATTACAAATTACAGTTTCTATGGAGCGTTTAGAAGATGCTAGTTATGTTGTCCGTATTTCAAGTGGAAGTATGGCGTTTCTGAAAAAATTAATTAAAGCAAAAGTCAAATGAATTCAATAAAATTTAATAAAACTTTATGTGTGCTATTGTTTTTTGGCAGCTTCAGTGCTTTTTCACAAATTTTATATGTCGAAGCAGCATTTTCTAATGCGTTTTTTAAAGATTATACGAGCTCCAATGGTATTAGTGAGTTGGATAATAGCTATTCAAAACCGATAGAGCTTGGGATTGGTCTTGGCGTATTGTTTAACGCGTCTAAGAACAGTAGAATGAAATTAGATTTAGGAATTAATTACAATAAATATAAAATTCATACTTCTGTTGGAAACGGTAATAGTAAAATACCTTCCCATTACAATCTTTCCTATGTTTCGATGCGTATAGGTCCTTATTATTCTCTTTTAAATCACCCGAAGATTAAATTACAAATACATTCCCATGGTTCTTTTGATTACCTGATTTTTGGATCTAATCAATATAATAACACTTTTGTAGACTTAACGAATCAGACTGTTTTTAATCGTTTAGTTTTAAATTATCATTTTGGTTCTGCGATAGAATTTTTAATTAACAAAGGAACTTCTTTGTACTTAAGTTATGATTCTAAGCAAAGTTTGGTAAATAATAGTGAGAAAGGCGAATCTTATAGCATAAGTGTTAACTCTGTAATGCTGGGGTTTCGATTTAATATAAATAAAACTAAAACTCTAGAAAAATAATGAAACAGATATCGATTTTAGTGCTTTTTGTACTTATGATTAAGGGGATTGCGTTTGCGCAATCACCAGGGATTAATTACCAAGCTTTAATACTAAACTCCGAAGAAGTTCAAATCCCAGGATCTAATATATCTGAGGGTGAGGTATTACTAGCATTAGAAGATGTTTCATTTCGTTTTAGTATTTTAAATGAGTTCTTTGACCCGTATTATGAAGAAGAACAAACGACGATTACTGATGAAAACGGGATGGTTTCATTGATCGTTGGTCAAGGGGCTCCTCTGTTTTCAACTTTTGATTTAATTCAATGGAATGGAACGCTCAAGTACTTAAACGTTGAGATCGATATTCACAGTCAAAACCAAGGGTATGTCTTTCTTGATATTCAAAAAATATTGTATTTACCACAAACGAGTATAGCTTCTACGAGTAATGTGGTTATTGATTATTCAAGCTTACCAATGAATAATAATTATCAAGGCGACCTAGCTTGGGTTCAAAATATGAATGACTCAGGGATACCTGCAATGGTGATTTGGAATGCTGATACATGGGAATTAGTAAATGAGGATTATGATCCTACAAATGAATTTTCACTTATTTCAGCCTTGGACGATTCAGATCGAAATATGAGGTTTTCAACGCCCGTCACAGGCAATCAAGTTTGGAATGAATCCTGTGACTGTATACAAGTTTATAATGGATTTTCTTGGCTAGATATCAATTCACTTGACGCTATTGTTGCTACTAACGGACTTAATATGAACGAAAATGCAGTCCTAAAACTAGGTGGAGCTTTAGTGGAGCCGACGACCATAAATACAGATGAAACGAATACAATTTCTTTGACAGGCTTGCAAGACACCATGAGTACAACAAATAATGATATAATGCTCGTAAATACTAGCTCTGGAGTCATATCTAGAACAGCGATTGGAGATATTTTCCAAGAAGAAGTAACACTTACGATCGCGGCTAGTAATGGTCAAAGTCAATTTGCAACCCCATTGCCCATAATTACACCAAGTAAAGTCAATGTATATCGCAATGGGGTGCGAATTGGATTTACGGTCATAAATACGGGAATTCTTGAGTTAGAGCCCGAAGCTGTTTGCTATGCAGGAGACGAAGTTCGAATCGTACAATTTAGTAATTAATATCCTTAAATAATAATAATAATAATAATAACCAAAATCTAAACATTATGAAAAACAACTATTTAAAAACAGGGATAATCGCCCTAATCTTCACAACAGCAGCTGTTGTGCAAGCACAAGATCAAGACCCTACTACCATCTCAAGACAAACGGATGCTGCTTTAGGTCAGGTTTCCACCAGTGTAGTATTAACGCCTGATGTGACTAATCCTAACACGGTCGCTGGAACACCAGGGGCAACTGTTCAGGGTGGAGCTATTCGTGTGATTGATAACAAGGGTACAAAAAAGTACTTGCAAGTTCAAAATGGAATTACTCAAGTTACTAACACACAGCCAGATGGAGGTGTTATTACAACTTGGCAGTTAGGGGGTCAGTTGGTGTCAGATACTGATATTGACTTTAATGCAAATGCGCTTTCATTTGACAATGTCCTTCAGACTAGTGCTAGCCCTGCTGATGCAGTTACACTATCCGCAGATGGAACAGGTACTGGATGGGCTTTATTGGTAAGAGATGAAGCAACGGGAGGTATTAATAAGTTATTAGCTTCTGATTTAATTGTTAGTGGACAAACTGTTTTTACTGCTACACAAGGAACTTTAACTTATGACGTTGCTGCTGGTGTTCCTGCTTTGTCAGGAACTCAAATTCCGTTACCAAGTTATGAAAAAGTTTGGGTGTACCGTAACGGAGCAAAATTGGTTGCTAATGTTGACTACACCATTGCTGCCGGTTCATCAGTGGTAACCTTAGTTGAAAATGCAGCAGCCCCAAACGATTGGACGCTTTTTACTGGAGATACTATAGAAGTGCAATACTTCAAATAAAAGATTTAGTTTAAAATTTATATGCATATATCGGTCTCAGGACTGATATGTGTTTATGATTTCGCGGATAAATAAATTATGAGTATAATTTTTAGTAAGGGTATATTCGAATTATATCAATTTGTTTTTAGTGTTCTAGTCCTATTTGGGCTTAATTTCAGCTTCGCCCAAGAAGTACATGTTATTGATAGAAAAGGAACTGAACAAGCTGTAAGAAATAACCAGGTTTTTTATTTGCAAAATGGCGCTGCATTATCATTAATATCGTCTCCTTTGGAGGGCGATGAACTTTTTTATTCGGATACAGGGTTAGCTGGAGGCGCTATTAGCGTAGGCTTTATTTATGACGGAGATAACTGGGTTTTAAGATCCACTAATAATGCAGTTCCGTTATGGATTTCAAATACAACAGGGGGGACATATCTAGGGAATGATATTATTAATTTTAACGGAGTTCTCTATACAAATATAACAGCTACAAATACAGATACGTCTCCAAATATAGATGCTACAAATTGGGAAGTTTCAAGTCCAATTAAAGCTTATGGAAAAATCAAATCTAATGGAAATGCCGATAGGATTTTTGGAGCAACAGTTAACCGTACAAGTACAGGTTTGTATAGAGTTACTCTAACCACAGCTAGATCAACTCGGCATTATACGATAAATTTAACAGTAGAAGAGTCAGAAAACTCAAGAGATGATGTTAATATTTCTGTATCAGACCAATCATCAAGTACTTTTGATGTAATTATACATGAAGGAGATAATGGACAAGGGCCTAATTCATACATAAACCGTGACTGGTATTTTTCTGTGATGGATTTTTAAGATCTAAGAAATTATGACTAACAAATTATGACTAACAAATTATGGCTAACAAATAGATATGCTATTAAATAAAAATTAGAGTCAAATTCACTTAACACAAGCGGTATGAATTTTAGATTATTTTTTCTTAAAACTAAATCTATATTCTTTTCGTATCAAACACAATTAGCTATTGTTTTGATAGGCTTTCAATTGAACTCTCAAACAATTAGGGTTACCGATAATAAAGGGACTATTATTGAAGTTAATAATAACCAGGTAACCACTTCTAGTTCACAACCTAACACACCCTTGGTAGGCGATGTATGGTTTGATAGTATTTATAATACTGTGAATGTTTGGGATGCTTCTAATTGGTTAGAGGTTTCTTCAATTCGAAATTGGATTAGTCTTTCAAGTTTTGGAGTTTATGCTACAAATCAGCTTGTCTCATACAATGGTGCCGTATATAAAAATTTAACTGGTGTCAATTCCGACACCGTTCCGTCCTTGGACGCAACCAATTGGAAAACCATAGGTTCAGATAGTTCAGAAGTACCATTATGGAAATCCAATACAAATGAGGGATCGTATTTAATCAATGCGGTTATTAATTACAATGGAATTTTATATAAGAACCTAACAGGGGTTAACACAGATGTTGTACCACTTTCAGACAGTGTTAATTGGGAAGACACGAGTGATAAAATAAAAGCAATGGGTAAAGTAAATGCAAATGGTACTGTTTCTAAAGTATTATTTAACGCGAGTGCTAATAGGTTAAGTGCTGGAGTTTATGAAATTACATTTGCGACTCCGATGATTGATGCTCATTATATTATTCAGCTAACTATGAAGTATAATAGTGGAGCGGGTAATGGAACAATGGATATTACTTATTATGACCAAACAACAACTAGTTTTAAGGTTGATGTCATAAACTCAGTTGCTGATTTTCAATTTATGTTTACGGTTCTTGATTATTAATTAATAAAAAACATTAGAGCTCTTTAGGCTTGATAAAATTTAGCGTTTAACTTACCTTTACTTAAAATTAGAAGCTAGAGCTTCTTAAGACTTACTTTTTTGAAAGATACGTTTAAACATAAAGGATTACGAAAGCAATTGGTAGCGACTTTAGTTTCTAAAGGCATTAAAAATTCGACCGTTTTAGAGGCGATAGGCTCCATTCCCAGACACCTGTTTATGGACTCCAGTTTTTTGGATCATGCTTACCAAGACAAAGCATTTCCTATTGCAGCAAGTCAAACCATATCACAGCCTTACACTGTGGCGTTTCAATCGGAATTACTAGAAGTAAAACCCGGAGATAAGATTCTTGAAATTGGGACTGGAAGTGGCTATCAAGCGGCTGTTTTGTGTGTGCTAGGTGCGCATGTTTACAGTATTGAGCGTCAACTGGAGTTGTTTAAAAAAACGAGTAAATTTTTACCTAAAATAGGATATGTAGCGAAGCGATTAGTTTTTGGAGATGGTTATAAAGGCCTTCCAGACGAAGCTCCTTTTGATCGTATTATTGTGACTGCTGGCGCGCCTTTTGTTCCAAAACCGTTACTGTCCCAATTAAAAATAGGAGGTAGGTTGGTAATTCCCGTTGGGGACGTGGACCAAATAATGACGCTTTATATTCGTAAAGGCGCCAAAGAGTTTGAGAAACACGAACTAGGGAATTTTAAGTTTGTACCACTTTTAGAAAATAAAAACTAGAAATTAATCCCAAGTAAGAACGCATCATTTACAAATTCAGATTTGTAGGACCTTATATAATCAACTCTTAATAAGCGAAACTTTCCCCAGCCAATATTATCAATTCCTAAGCTGAATTCTTTGTAGGGTTTTTGGTCTTTTGTTGCAAATCCGTGTAGCCCAACAATTAAATTATAATTAAGTTTATTAATCAAAGGAATTTTCCCTAGTATGAACCCATTAAAATTATGCTCTAAATGGTATTCCATATAGTTTTCGGAAGTGCTAAAATCATAGTAAGCTACGTTTTTAAAAGTCGTTAAATAGTCTGATTTTAGATTTATATGGGTTTGGTTTGCGTCAAAGTGCTTGAAGTCCATAAACGCTAGTTTGGAGTTATTAAAAAAGGTTCCAGCGACTAGAGCATACTGAAGGGTTCCTTTGTTTTCAAGACCTAAACTTTGATTTAAATTGATCGACAAATGCTCAAAATTATAATCAGAATTACTTGCGCTCATTCCTTTTTCAAAACGAAAGTTAAGTTTTGGGTATTTGGGGTTGGAGATATTAATCTTACTCCCTGGATAGCTGAGGTATTTTTGTCCAAATCGAATGGAACCATTTAATTTGAACTTAATAATTTTATGATTCTCAAAGGGTGCTGTATTGTAGTTCAAGGGGTCTAAGGGGTTGTTACTAGTATAGGTTGGATTCTCGCCTTCAACTGCTGTGTATTTACTGTTGTTAAATAGCGCTCTGCGGTCTTCAAAACTTAGTGTGCTGTTCATTCTAAACCCATTAAATAGCTCTTGGCTGTACATCGCTTTGATAAAGCGACTTTCATATAACTTCATATAGTTGTCCTCAAAAAACAACGTGCTAATGGAGTTCACAAGATTTGAAATAGGGTTTTGAGCGTTATATTGTGTAACGTCTATCCCTGCGCTAAGGCCAACAGTGAGGTCATCAGTGTTATTAAACTTATATCTGGCTCCTAATCCGCCTCTCATTTTTTCGGTACCAAAGCTGTAATTTAATAAGCCATTAATCGAAAGATATTTTTTAAATTCATCATAGCGCTTTGTGTAATTTAATTTCAGATTTGAATTATAACCTTGTACGGTGTTTAGGTTAATTCCTAAAAATGGACTGCTAATACTTAGGCTTTTGTTTTCAAAAGATTGATCATAGGAGTACCCAGATAGCAAGTTTCCAAATTTAAACTTATTATTTTCAAGGTCTACCGAATCACGGTATATTTTGGATGCTTTACGAGCTTGTATGCTGTCTTTTTTTATATAATCTTTAAACTCTTCTTCTGTTAGTGGGACTGGTCTAAGTGTGTTCCAGTAAGTAGAATCTTTTTTATTTGCTTCGCCTTCAAAAGCTAAAATTTCATTTGAAAATTCGTCTTTTTCAAACGTAGGATTTAGAGTGTAATTAGAATAATTAGCAACAAAACTTCCGTCTCCATTAAACCCTAAAAACCCAAATTTAAATCCAATCGTTTGTGATCGAATAATCCAGTGATTCTCTTTTTCGTCATAGGATAAGTTTTGTTTAATAGTGATTGAATCCGCAATTGGTATTTGAATTTGACTGCCATTGACTCGTAACTCTAATCCAAATAACGCCCATTGATCCTCAACAATGTAAATGCTTCCTGAAAAAACAGGGTCATTTTCACGACGTGGAATAACTTTAATCTTATTTATCAAATTGCCGCGATCATCATAAAATACGCCTTCAAGCTTGTAGCGGTAGTACTTAAAAGCATAATCTGATATTGGAGAAATGATAGCTGAATTAATCTCAACGGTATTGTTATAAAAATTATAATCAACATCTAAAGCACTATTAAAACTAAATCCGTTTGAGTCTCCACTTACTTTTGAAGCAATTACCTTTTCTGTAAGCTTATCTGGTTTCTGGTATTTTATTTTAGAAATCGTTTCTGATAAATAGATGATTCCTGAACGGGTAGAGTCCAAGCCAAAATCAGCCTTAATCTCTTGCCCCATAAATTTTTCTGGTAGGCTATCAATGCGAATAAGGCCTTTGGAGTAAAAGTCGGCTGAAAATGAATTGATTTTTTCCAACTGAGATTTTCGGTTTTTAATGGCAGCTCGTACAATTCTATTTGCAGGGTTTTCATTCGCATTAATAACCACTTCATTTAAAGATATGTTTTCTTCTAATAAAGTAATTTTGAGTGCATAAGGGAATTCCTTTATTTCAATAGTTTTAGTTTGTGTCTGATAGCCTAAAAACTGAAACACAATTGTATAGGTGCCTGGTTTTGAAAGTGCCAATACAAAATTCCCATTGTCGTTTGAGGTGGTTCCCGTGTAGGAGTTTTCTAGGTATATATTAACGTAGGGGATGGGTTTATTGTCAACATCTGTAATACTGCCTTTAAGCTGAGCAGATACAGACAGAGAAGTGATAAGGAAAAATAATAATAAACGCATTTAGTTGAAATTATAAGTTAATTTTAAACAAGACGACTTCATCTGTATGTTGTTACATATAAATATAATTTATTTCATAAAAAACGAAGGCCTTTTAAGAATTACTTGAAATTCTTTTTCACTCGGTCTAAGTCCCGTTTGTTATCACGGTCTTTTATGGTTTCCCGCTTATCAAAAAGTTTCTTTCCTTTTGCTAAAGAAATTCTTAGTTTGGCAAACCCCTTATCGTTTATAAATAGCTTCAAAGGAACGATGGTGAGTCCAGAGTTTTTTACTTCTTTTTCAAGTTTTTTGAGTTCTTTTTTATTAAGTAATAATTTACGCTCTGCTTTAGGGGCATGGTTATAGTGGTTTCCAAAGTCATATTCTTGAATAGTCATGTTAATCACAAAAAGCTCACCTCTTAAATTAAATTCACAAAAACTTTCTGCAATAGAGGCCTTGCTCTCACGAATGGATTTTATTTCCGTTCCTGTGAGTACAATGCCAGCTACATATGAATCTAGGAGATCGTATGTAAATCGTGCTTTTTTATTTAATATGTTAACAGACTTCTTCATCAGAGTTCAAAATTAAGCAAAATTTGTATTTGACAGCAAGGAGTTATTGAATATTATCCCTTGATTTATTAATATTTATAATTTAACACTAAGGGTGGGGGGCTGCATTAGTGATTCGATCGTGTGTATTTAGCTTCATTAAATCACTAAAAACACAAAAGGAAGACTTTAATTATTGACTCAGATAAATTAATCCTTTCTTTATCCCTTATTCACGATTTATTGTATAATTTTGAGCTTTCTACTTAACAGTGGTAGCTTTAAACGAACTTAACAACAAAAAGATTATTATTTATGGGAATTTTCGATTCAATGTTTAAATCAGAAAGTAAGCCGTCATGGCCAGGGATTGTTATTGAGTCTAAGATGGATTTAGAGACTTTAATAGCGGGTTCTTTTAAGCGCCCTCAATTAATCTTTAAGCATTCTACGCGTTGCAGTATAAGTCGGTATGTGTTAGCAGATTTTATAGCTCACTTTACATATTCCTCGGATGCGTTTGTAGCTCATTATTTAGATTTATTAAACTTCAGAGAAATTTCTAACGAGATTGCAGACCACTTTGAGGTGGTTCATCAATCGCCACAGTTACTGGTTGTGAAAAACGGAAAAGTAGTGGCCAACGCTTCACATGAAGGCATCAATGAACTTCAACTTAGCACCTATCTTTAAACGCCAAGCTCATTAAGTAATTCAATCAGTCTTTTGCTTGAGGGGCGAGGTGCATCTGCGTCAATAATATCACCCTTAGGGTCAATAAGTAGAAATCGAGGAATTGCATTTATTTTAAAGTCTTGAATGAAATCCGTTTTCCAACCATTTCCAGTAAATAATTGAGTCCCTGTTAGTTGTTTATCCTTTACCATAGTTTTCCAAGCTGTATGTGCTTTTTCCATTGAGCCACTGCGGCGCGCGTCATCTACAGAAATGCTAATGAACTCAATATTTTTGGTCTTATATTGTGACTCTAATTTTTTAAGAGAAGGGATTTCTGCCTTGCAAGGACCACACCAAGTTGCCCAAACATCAATATAAACAAACTTACCTCTAAAGTCGCTTAACGAGCTTTTACTTCCATTATCATTTTCATAGTTAGAAAAAGCAGGGGAGGGCGTTCCTTTTGCAAAAAGCTTCCTCATTTCGATTTTTCCTTCAAAATAATTAGTATAGGCTTTTTTCATCGATTCAAATCCCTTGTCTTGCACTTCAAAATAGGCGGTGTCAATTAATGGATATTGCTCTTTTAAAGCATTGTAGGCAACATATAAGTCGTCAAATGTTTCTAAAAATTCATTTTCAGTAGCATTAAATACATCATCAGTTAGGTATTTTTCTTGAAGAAGACTTTTAGTTATTATGAAATTACTTTTATCTGCTCCATCCCCTTTAAACTTTAATGTTTCATCAAAAGCGTTCGTATCTAATGATAATGATATGGTATTGTTATTTTTAAGGAAGATACTACCCATTTCTTTTCCATCAAAAAAACGATAAATACCTTCTTCAACTTTAAGAGTATCGCTAAAGGTTCCATCCTCATTAACTTTAATTTCTCTCGAGAAACCTGCTCTATTGCTAATCGTTATTTTATTGAGTTTATTTGGGTTAGATATTTGTCCTGAAACTGTTGCATAGTTTTTTGGTGTTTTTGAACACGCCCCAAATAATAGAATAATTAAAAGTGTAGTTATTATAGATTTCATGATTTTTTAGCTTAAATGAGCTTAAAAATAAGGCATTAATCTTTAATAATTAATAAATTAATAATTACTTGCATATTTATTATGGAATGTTCAATTTTGAACAAAACAAACTAACTACACATGTACACTATTAGCTCCCAAGCATTTAGCCTTCCCATACTCAATAGCCTCATTTATGAAGGGCTTAAAATTAAACTCTCAGAAGATGTTAAAAAAAACATTGTTAACTGTCGAAACTATTTAGATAAAAAAATAGCAAAAACAGTCGATCCTATTTATGGCATTAATACGGGCTTTGGTTCATTGTATGATGTTAGAATTGATTCTAAAAACCTTACTAAATTACAAGAAAACTTAGTGCGTTCACATGCGTGCGGAACTGGAGAATTTGTTCCTGAATCAATTGTGAAACTAATGTTACTATTAAAAATAAGATCTCTCAGTTATGGTCATAGTGGGGTTCATCTTGAAACTGTAGAACGCTTAATGGCATTTTATAACAATGATATACTACCTGTCATATACACCCAAGGCTCACTAGGTGCATCAGGGGATCTTGCCCCACTAGCACATTTAGCCTTGCCTCTTTTGGGTGAGGGTATGGTTTGGTATAAAGGGTCTAAGCGGCCTGCTTCTGAGGTTTTAGATCTCTTTGGATGGCATCCCATCGTATTGCAGTCTAAGGAAGGGTTAGCAATGCTAAATGGTACTCAGTTTATGATTGCTTATGGGGTTCATTGTTTGTTAAAATCTTACAAACTAAGTTACATGGCTGATTTAATAGGGAGTCTTTCTTTAGATGCTTATGATGGTCGGCAGGAGCCGTTTGACCCGTTAGTTCACTTAGTGCGTCCTCATAATGGACAAATTAAAACGGCGGAGCGTATTCGAAGTTTTTTAGAGGGAAGTGAGTTAATGCTTCAACCCAAAAAACACGTTCAAGATCCGTATTCATTTCGATGCATGCCCCAGGTTCACGGGGCCACAAAAGACACCTTGTCATTTGTCCGAAATACGTTTGTAACCGAAATAAATGCAGTCACTGACAATCCTAATATTTTTATAAATGAAGATAAAATTATATCCGGAGGAAATTTTCATGGACAGCCTTTAGCGTTTGGTTTTGATTTTCTCAAAATAGCGATGGCTGAAATTGGGAATATTTCTGAAAGAAGAACCTATCAGTTGGTTTCGGGATTAAGAGAATTACCGGTTTTTCTGATTGAAAAGTCGGGCTTAAACTCGGGTTTTATGATTCCTCAATATACGGCTGCTAGTATTGTAAGTGCAAACAAGCAATTAGCAACACCAGCAAGTGTAGACTCTATTGTGTCTTCTAACGGACAGGAAGATCACGTGAGTATGGGGGCTAATGCTGCTGTACAAGCCTATCAAATCATAGAGAATGTTGAGCGTATCTTGGCAATTGAACTGCTAAATGCCTCACAAGCCCTGTTTTTTAGAACCAAAAACACCTCTCCGTTTCTGAAAAGTTTTATAGCAAGTTTTAGATTAGAAATTCCAAAAGTAACCGAGGATAGAATCTTTCATGATGACATCGAAAAGTCTATAAAATTTATTCAAAATACAGCACTTGAAAGTGAACTACTTTTTAACTAGTTCCCATAAAAAAGCCTCACATTGTGAGGCTTTTTTATGGCTTAAGATTCTTCCTGCTTTTTAGTAGATGTGATCTTTATTTCTAATTTAGTATCGTCTTTTCCAATGTCTAAATTGATTACATCGCCTTCGTGAACATTAGACTTTATGATTTCCTCAGCTAGGGCGTCTTCAACATATTTTTGAATGGCTCGCTTTAGCGGACGTGCACCATACTGCTTATCAAATCCTTTTTCAGCAATAAAACTTTTTGCTTTTTTACTAAGTTTAAGGGTGTATCCTAACTCTGAAATACGTTCAAGTAACTTACTGAGTTCAATATCAATAATTTTGTCGATGTCTTCTTTTTCAAGATTATTAAACACAACGACGTCATCAATTCTATTCAGAAATTCTGGAGCAAATGCTTTCTTAAGCGCATTTTCTATCACACTTCTTGCATTTGAACTTTCTTGAGATTTTTGAGCCGCAGTTCCAAAACCAACGCCTGCACCAAAATCTTTTAATTTACGAGCTCCAATATTGGAAGTCATTATGATAATGGTATTGCTAAAGTCAATTTTCCGACCCAAACTATCTGTTAAAAATCCATCATCAAGTACTTGCAGTAACATATTAAAAACATCTGGATGTGCTTTTTCTATTTCATCCAAAAGAACGACCGCATAGGGTTTGCGTCGTATTTTTTCGGTGAGTTGCCCGCCCTCTTCATAGCCAACATAGCCCGGAGGAGCGCCAACCAGTCTTGATATGGCAAATTTCTCCATGTATTCGCTCATGTCAATCCTTACAAGCGCATCTTCACTGTCAAATAATTCTTTAGCAAGTACTTTGGCGAGTTGTGTTTTACCGACGCCTGTTTGCCCTAAAAATATAAATGACCCAATGGGTTTGTTTGGGTCTTTAAGCCCGGCACGATTCCTCTGAATCGCTTTTACAACCTTAGAAACCGCTTCGTCTTGCCCAATTACTTTCCCATTTATTAGCTCGGGAAGTTTGGATAGTTTTTTGCTTTCTTTTTGTGCAATTCGGTTTACAGGAATGCTCGTCATCATAGAAACGACTTCAGATACATCACTTTCACTGACAATAATTCGGTTTAGTTTTGATTCAGCTTCCCACTTTTCTTGGGCTTCAGCAAGGCTTTTTTCTAAACGTTTTTCGTCATCTCGTAGCTTAGCTGCTTCTTCATATTTTTGCTTTTTAACAACGGAAGTTTTAGACGCTTTCACTTCTTCAAGTTGCGCTTCTAATTCGACGATTTGATCCGGTACATCTATATTTGTGATGTGAACTCTCGATCCAGCCTCGTCCAAGGCGTCAATCGCTTTGTCTGGTAAAAATCGATCGGTCATGTAGCGATTGGTTAGCTTAACGCAGGCTTCAATTGCCTCATCAGTATACTCTACATTATGATGTTCTTCGTATTTGTTTTTGATGTTATTTAAAATTTCAATTGTTTCACTAACCGTAGTTGGTTCTACAATGACCTTTTGAAAACGGCGTTCCAAAGCGCCATCTTTTTCAATATGTTGTCTGTATTCATCAAGAGTGGTTGCGCCAACACACTGCAGTTCGCCACGAGCGAGAGCAGGTTTAAACATGTTTGAGGCATCTAAACTTCCGGTAGCGCCACCGGCTCCTACAATAGTGTGTATTTCATCAATAAATAAAATGATGTCATTATTTTTCTCCAGCTCATTCATCACGGCCTTAATGCGTTCTTCAAATTGTCCACGGTATTTTGTTCCGGCAACAATACTCGCTAGATCCAATGTGACAACTCGTTTGTTGAAAAGAATTCGCGACACTTTTCGCTTTACAATTCGAATTGCTAAACCTTCTGCAATTGCCGATTTGCCTACTCCAGGCTCTCCAATAAGCAACGGGTTATTTTTCTTTCTTCGACTTAATATTTGAGACACGCGTTGAATTTCTTTTTCACGTCCTACAACAGGATCAAGTTTTCCTTGCTCTGCCATTGCAGTAAGGTCTCTTCCAAAATTATCCAAAACAGGGGTTTTTGATTTTTTGGTGCCCTTTTGACTTGTTATTTGCCCAAAAGAACTGTCTTTGTTGTCATCGCTAGGATTGTCATCGCTAGGAAAAGATTCAGCTTTCGGGTGGTCTGTAAATTCGTCGTCGTTTGTGGTCATATATTTAAATTGCTCTTTGACACTGTCGTAGTCTACTTTCATTTTATTTAAAAGCTTCGTAGTAGGGTCGTTTTCATTTCTCAAAACACATAATAGTAAATGAGCGGTGTTTATTGTTTTACTTTGAAATAATTTAGCCTCTAAAAAAGTTGTTTTTAGTGCGCGCTCCGCCTGACGCGTCAGATGAAGGTTCTTTTTTTCGTTAGAGGAAATCATTATGTTTGGATTGGCAGGGCTTAATATTTCAACTTTTCGTCTTAAATGACCTAAATCAATGTCTAAAGAGTTTAAAATATCTATAGCCTTTCCGTTGCCATCTCTTAAAAGGCCGAGCATAAGATGTTCTGTGCCAATAAAGTCATGGCCAAGACGAAGTGCTTCTTCTTTACTAAAAGAAATAACATCCTTAACTCTAGGGGAAAAATTATCATCCATAAAAAAATATCTTTCGTTAAAATTACATATTCGTAGGGAGTATATCAAGAACTATTCCCTATTTATTTTTCATTTATACAAATGATACAAAAAACAAATTAAAATCAAAATTTTTACGCCTCTATTTATTAACGAATTTACTTCTTGAAATTGTTGATAAATTGGGTCAAAAAAAGCAGTCTGTATTAATGTAATGATAACTTGAAAAGTAGTATATTAGCTTGGTTATAATACGAACGATAATACAGCTTAAAAATGATAGAAGGTGAAAAGGTAATTCCTATTAATATTGAAGATGAAATGAAGTCAGCTTACATCGATTATTCGATGTCAGTTATTGTGTCTCGAGCACTTCCAGATGTTAGAGATGGCCTGAAGCCTGTGCATCGCAGGGTCTTGTTTGGAATGCATGAACTTGGTGTTAGGTCCAATACTGCTCATAAAAAATCGGCAAGAATTGTTGGGGAAGTATTAGGAAAGTATCACCCACACGGCGACACCTCTGTTTATGATGCAATGGTTCGTATGGCTCAGGAGTGGAGCTTGCGTTATATGTTGGTAGATGGACAAGGAAATTTTGGTTCTATTGATGGAGATAGTCCAGCAGCCATGCGTTATACAGAAGCGAGAATGCGAAAGATATCTGAAGATATGCTCGCAGATATAGACAAAGAGACAGTAGATCATAAATTAAATTTTGATGATACGCTTCAAGAACCAACTGTATTGCCAACTCGTATTCCTGGGTTACTAGTCAATGGTGCTTCTGGAATTGCCGTAGGAATGGCCACAAATATGCCCCCGCACAACTTGTCTGAAGTTGTAGACGGGATCAATGCTTATATCGATAATAAAGACATTGAGATTGATGAATTGATTACACACGTGAAAGCACCGGATTTCCCAACTGGAGGAACGATCTATGGCTATGACGGCGTAAGAGAAGCGTTCAAAACAGGTCGTGGTCGTGTCGTAATTCGTGCCAAGGCAAATATTGAAGAGGTCAATGGTCGTGAGTGTGTTATTGTGACTGAAATCCCTTACCAGGTTAACAAGGCAGACATGATTAAAAAGACTGCTGACTTGGTAAATGACAAGAAAATGGAAGGCATTTCTACTATTCGTGATGAATCGGATCGAAATGGAATGCGTATTGTTTATGTTTTGAAAAAAGACGCCATTCCTAATATTGTATTAAACAAACTTTATAAATATACTGCACTTCAGTCTTCTTTTAGTGTTAATAACATCGCATTGGTCAATGGTCGTCCTGAAATGTTGAATCTTAAAGATATGATTCATCACTTTGTAGAGCACCGTCATGAAGTTGTAGTCCGACGTACGACTTATGAATTGAGGAAAGCAGAAGAACGCGCCCATATTTTAGAAGGTCTAATCATTGCTTCTGATAACATCGATGAGGTTATAGCAATTATTAGAGGCTGTTCTAATGCAGATCAGGCTCGTGAAAAATTAATAGAACGTTTTAAACTTAGTGAGATTCAGTCCAAGGCGATTGTTGAAATGAGATTAAGACAATTAACAGGCCTTGAACAAGATAAATTACGTGGTGAGTATGATGACATCATGAAAACTATTGATGAGTTAAAAGATATTCTTGACAAAAAAGAACGTCGTATGCTAATCATTAAAGAAGAACTTGCAGTAGTTAAAGATAAATACGGAGATGAACGTCGTTCTGTGATTGAATATGCTGGAGGAGACTTATCTATTGAAGATATGATTCCTAATGAGCAGGTGGTTATTACAATTTCTCATGCAGGGTATATTAAACGAACTTCATTAACAGAATACAGAACTCAAAACAGAGGGGGTGTTGGTCAAAAAGCATCAACCACCCGAAATGAAGATTTCTTAGAACATTTATTTGTAGGAACCAACCATCAATACATGTTGTTTTTCACTCAAAAAGGAAAATGTTTCTGGATGCGTGTTTATGAGATTCCAGAAGGCAGTAAAACTTCAAAGGGACGCGCTATTCAGAATTTAATAAATATTGAGCAAGACGACAAGGTTAAAGCCTTTATTTGTACTCAAGATCTCAAAGACGAAGACTATATCAATTCTCAGTACGTAATCATGGCGACTAAGAAAGGACAGGTTAAAAAGACATCCCTAGAACAATATTCTCGTCCTAGAACCAATGGAATTAATGCAATTACCATTAAGGAAGATGATGAATTACTAGAAGCAAAATTAACCACTGGAGAAAGTCAAGTAATGTTAGCGTTAAAGTCTGGTAAAGCCATTCGATTCGAAGAAGCGAAAACCCGACCAATGGGTCGTGGTGCTTCTGGAGTTAGAGGAATTACACTAGCACATGATGCTGATGAGGTTATTGGCATGATTGCTGTTGATGATATGGAAAGTAACATCTTGGTCGTTTCTGAAAATGGTTATGGAAAACGCTCTAGCTTGGAAGATTACCGAATTACAAACAGAGGAGGTAAAGGGGTTAAGACCATTTCAATTACGGATAAAACCGGAAATTTAGTGTCCATCAAAAATGTAACGGATGAAGATGATTTAATGATCATCAATAAGTCTGGAGTTGCTATCCGATTGGCTGTTGAAAATTTAAGAGTGATGGGACGTGCCACGCAGGGGGTTCGCTTAATTAATCTTAAAGGCAATGATTCGATCGCAGCAGTTGCTAAAGTGATGCGCGAAGATGAGGAAGAAATGGATGGTGCTGAACAGCAAACAGAAGAAGGTGCTGCTAATGTAAATACCTCTCAAACGGATGAATCAGCTATTGATAATCAAGAAGAAGAATAAAATAATAAACGTAATTATGATGAAAAAATATATAGTTCTAGCACTGGCGTTAACCATCGGTTTCTCTGTAGTTGCACAAAAAAAAGAATTAAAAACAGCTAAAAAAGAATTAGCAAAAGGAAACTATGATAAAGCAGGACTAGCTCTTGATGCCGCAGAAGCTTTATTTGGGTCTATGGACGCCAAATCCAAAAGTAAGTATTATTTAAGCAGAAGTATATTTTACTCTAAGTCTGGAGATGGTCAAACTGTTGATGCAGATTTTAACGACCTTAAAAAATCGATTGAAGCCTTGGAATTTGTAACCGCTACTGCGGATGCTGAAGGGGTTAAGCTTCAGAAGCAACGTTTACGTGCACATTTAGTAAATACAGGAAGTTCACTAATAGATAAAAGTGATTATGACTCCTCTTCAAATTACTTTGAAGCCGCTTATAATTTATCTCCTTCAGATACCATCTACTTGTACTACGCAGCCTCTACGTCGGTTTCTTCTAAACAGTACGATCGTTCTCTTGTTTTATATGAAAAGTTAAGAGCGCTTGAATTTACAGGGATTGAAAAAACGATGTCTGCTACAAACTTAGAAACCCAAAAGAAAGAGTCCTTTGATAATGAAATGCTCATGAATATTTCGATAAAGGCAAAAACACATGCAAATCCAGTAGAAGAATTTTCAGACTCTAAATTTCCTGAAATAATTAAAAATATTGCATTAATCTATATGCAAAACGGAGACAATGAAAAGGCGCTGGAAGCATTTGCTGTAGCTAGAGCAGAAGATCCAGATAATATGAATTTATTGTTGTCCGAAGCCAATTTGTATTATCAGATGGGAAACACACTTAAGTTTAAGGAGTTGTTGGAATTGGCGGTTCAAAAGGATCCTAACAATCCGGAATTACAATACAATTTAGGTGTTATTTCTTCTGATATAGATGATTTTGAAAATTCTAAAAAATACTATTTGCGTGCGATTGAACTTGACTCAGATTATACAAATGCTTACATAAATCTAGCAGCCTTAATATTAAGTCAAGAACAAACTATTCTAGACGCTATGAATAGCTTAGGCTCTTCAAAAGCAGACGATCGTAAATATGATCAATTGAAAGAAAAGCGTAACCAAATGTTTTTGAAGGCAATCCCTTATTTAGAAAGTGCGATGTCGACCGCTCCTGAAAATTTCCAAGCAGCCAAAACATTATCTAACATATATAGTGCCGTGGGTAACACTGAAAAATATAAAGAATTTAAAGCCCTTGCAGATTCTTTAGAGGCCAAGCAATAGACTATAATATTCACCTATAAAAAAAGCCATTCAAATTTGAATGGCTTTTTTTATGATACTATCTTTTTGATAACTCGGAGTTTGTGTGAGTGGGTTTGGGTGTCTATATTGTAAATTCCACTGTGGTCTAGTAAATCGATTCTAACCTTTCCATGTGCATGAATTATGTGGTGGTTTTCCATAATAATACCAACATGGGTAATCGCACCTTCGTTATTGTCAAAAAAGGCTAAATCCCCGGGGGAGCTTTCTTCAATAAAACTAAGTGCTTCGCCTTGAGAGGCTTGCTGTGAAGCATCTCTGAGGATGTTAAATCCGTTTAGTTTATAAACCATCTGTGTAAACCCTGAGCAGTCAATCCCAAAGGGGGTTTTTCCACCCCATAAATAGGGAGTGTTGAGGTACAGCAAAGCGGTATCCACTAGAGTCGTTTTATCTAAGTTACCTTTTGCTTTCGCCCCTTCAAAGTGGTGCTTTAAATAGGGGAGTCCGTTAAGGCAAGACCCTAATAATATGGGATGTAATTGTTGATTTTGATCCGTGATAAAATCCACTAAATCAGTCGTCAGTAAAGGGGTTTCTTTTTGAAGAGTTTTATAGTCGGATTCTTCTATAAACTTAAATTGTTTATTGTCGATCCACCCTTCATATTTATCAAAGGCAAGTCGAATTCGACTCCATGACTTGCGGTGTTCTAAAACCTTAAAGCAGTCGCCATACAGCACTTGAGATACTAGTTCACTAGTATCTGAGGCTTCAAGTCTTAAAGCAACAACGCTTAAGTAACAAAGGCCGTATTGCATTCTTTATATATTTCGTTCCAGGATTAATGCCGAAGCACCGCCGCCGCCATTACAAATTGCTGCCGCGCCTATTGTTCCGTTATTTTGTTCTAACACACTTAGTAAAGTTACAATAATTCTTGCTCCTGAACAGCCGAGTGGATGTCCTAAAGAGACCGCACCTCCGTTCACATTGACATTAGAATCGTCGAGTCCTAGTAGTTTTGTATTAGCAAGTCCAACGACTGAAAAGGCTTCATTGAATTCAAAGAAATCAACGTCAGAGATCTTTATATTTGCTTTTCCCAGCGCTTTTGGCAATGCTTTTGAAGGGGCCAATGTAAACCATTTAGGCTCCATAGCTGCATCGGCATATCCTCTTATAGTAGCTAAGGGCTTTAATCCCAACTCCTTTGCTTTCTCCTTACTCATCAATACCAGTGCAGCAGCACCGTCATTAATGGTAGAGGCGTTGGCGGCAGTCACGGTTCCCTCTTTTGTGAAAGCGGGACGCAAACTTGGTATTTTTTCCAAACGGACATTCGTAAATTCTTCATCGGTATCTACAACTATGGGCTCGCCGCGTCGCTGTGGTACTTCTACAGGGACTACTTCAGAATCGAATTTCCCAGCAGCCCAAGCTTCTGAGCTGCGTTTATATGATTGTATGGCAAAGGCATCTTGGGCCTCTCTAGTAAAATTATGTTTTTCTGCACAAGCATCTGCAAATATGCCCATAGCCTGGTTGGCATAAGCGTCTACTAATCCATCTTTTTGCATCCCATCTTCCAACGAAATTGCTCCAAATTTTTGAGCTGTACGTGCATTGTAATAGTGAGGGATTAAACTCATGTTTTCCATACCACCAGCCACAATAACATCGGCATCGCCCAGGGCAATAGATTGTATCGCTTGTATAACAGTCTTCATTCCGGAGGCACACACCTTATTAACGGTTGTACAAGGAACCGAGTCTGGGATGCCTGCATAAATAGCAGCTTGTCTTGCGGGGGCTTGTCCCGCGCCGGATTGAACTACATTACCCATCAGTACTTCATCTATAAGTTTTGGGTCTAAACTGATTTTCTCAAGAGCCCCTTTGATAGCAATGGCACCTAGTTTGGGTGCAGGAATAGAAGATAAGCCTCCTAAGAAGCTGCCTATCGGGGTTCTTGCTGCAGAGACTATTACAACGTCTTTACTCATAGTTGATTATTTAGATGTGTTCCTTGCGAAAATAAAGAAAATTTAGGATATATAAAGTAGTAATATCTTAATATAGAGAGAAAATATCCTTCTTTTTATTACTTTTGAGTAATTAATACCAACCTAATATTACAATTAGTTGAGGACTTAATTTGTGGAAGTCAACTTGTTTTGAATATCTATATGACTTGATGAAAGATTTAATAAACTTATTTCATAAAAACCACTCCTTAATTTACAAGGTGTTTCTGTTTATATTAACCACTTTTGTAATTGTATATCTATTTCCAAAAAGTGGAACATTTAGGTACAGTTTCGAAAAAGGAAAGCCTTGGCAATCGGAAAACCTATACGCCCCTTTTGATTTTGCGATCAAAAAATCTGCTGAAAAACTAACGTCTGAAAAAGAGCAAATCACAAAACAATCGCCCGTTTTTTTTGATGTTGATACTGTTGCTTACACGGGGATTAAAAATGAGTACGAATTGGCCTTTGGTCGCTTATTTTATGAGCTTCCAGAAGACGCGCTAAAAGTGGGATTGTATGAAAATGGTTTAAATATTCTTGAACAAATCTATCAAAGTGGCGTTTTGGAGGCGTCCTATGACTATAAATCAAATCAGCAAATATCTATTTTAGTAGATAAGACCCAAAGTGGATTTAAGCCTTTTGTAAGTTTTTTTCCTCAAACTAATTTAAAATCTTTTGTGGAGTCAACCGTAAATGCACTCGGGCTTGAGGCGTATCGCCAACGTTTCTTAGCCTTGTTTTTTGATATTGTGAAGCCCAATACTCGTTTAAACAAGATGCTTACACAAGCGTCTCTTGACGAGCGTCTGAGTCAGCTAAAACGAGTCAGGGGACGCGTTGATAAGCAAACGCTTATCATTTCCAAAGGCGAAGTTGTGCAAGGCGATAAGTATGATGTCCTTAAGTCTTTGGAATCTGAATATGAGTCGCAAGTACTATCGGCTTCAAATTATTATTGGATTCTGTCGGCCTATACCGTCTTAGTGTCTTTGGCATTGCTGATGTTGTTGTTGTTTATGAAAAAATACAGACTTGAAGTTTTTACTAACAATACCAAGGTCACTTTTATCTTTTTTAATATAGTCTTGATGGTGTTATTAACCACTCTTGTGGTTAATTATAACTCCTCTTATATTTATGTGGTTCCCCTTTGTATTCTGCCCCTTATTTTAAAGGCGTTTTTTGATGCACGTCTAGGGCTGTTTACCCATGTGATTACGGTTTTGCTTTTGGGTTTTGTGGTGGCCAATAATTATGAATACATGTTTTTGCAAATCATTGCAGGGATTGTTACGATTCTTACGGTTTCGGAATTGTACAAACGCGCCAACTTATTTATATCGGTGGGTCAAATAACACTCATATATATAGTCTCATATTTTGCATTTTATGTGATTCACGAAGGGAGTATTGACAACTTACAATGGGAAACCTTTTTGTTATTTGTCCTTTGTGGTTTGGCGACTTTATTTGTGCAGCCTTTAATTTATGTTTATGAAAAATTATTTGGTCTGGTATCCGATGTATCTCTGTTGGAGCTTTCCGATACAAATTCTAAGCTATTAAAAGAATTATCTGAAAAAGCACCAGGGACCTTTCACCACTCTTTAAATGTTGCCAACCTGGCTGAAGCTGCTGCCAATGAAATTGGAGCCAATGCGATGCTCGTTAGAGTCGGGGCCTTGTATCATGACATTGGTAAAATGGTGAATCCCACCTATTTTACAGAAAATCAATCAACAGGCATTAATCCACACGATGAATTATCGCCAAAAGAAAGTGCACAAATCATTATTAATCATGTCATTGATGGGATTGAGTTGGCTAAAAAAAATAACCTCCCGGACCGTGTCATTGACTTTATTCGGACCCATCATGGGAGTAGTATGGTCTATTATTTTTATAATAAACAAGTAGAAAGTAATCTCGCTTTTGATCCCTCGGACTTTTCTTACGGCGGCCCCAAGCCTTTTAATAAGGAAACCGCCATTCTAATGATGTGTGACAGTGTGGAGGCGGCATCCAAAAGTTTAAAGGAACCCAATTCCACCAAAATAAACAATTTTGTAGATGCCATTGTCTCTAAGCAAATGGACACCGACCAGTTTTTAAATGCTACAATTACCCTAAAAGAAATTCAATCCATAAAAAAGGTTTTAAAACATAAGTTGGCTAATATGTATCACTTACGTATTGAATATCCGGAATAAGCAAAAATTACTATAAAAAAGTAAAAAAATAGTTTGCGTTCTTAATAATGAAAAGTTACATTTGCAACCGCAATTTTATT
>TARA_B110000503_G_scaffold7409_2_pt1 | contig 23235 bp, 21 predicted proteins | sample TARA_B110000503 | Tara Oceans TARA_B110000503 (sample SAMEA4397472) | marine metagenome | biome: Polar Biome; feature: [SRF] surface water layer (ENVO:00010504); material: water (ENVO:00002006), including particulate matter (ENVO:01000060) such as... | depth 5 m | reverse complement strand
CACACCATCTGATATTCTAATCACATACACACCGCTTGGCAATGCTGGTACGTTAATGTTGTTTTAGGGTCTTTACTTTATTTATGAAGAGTGTTTAACCCGTATTCAAATAATTAATTGTTGAGGTTTTTTTTAAATTAGCTTTTATGTTTTTAAAATACAACCAACACAATTTGAACTTAAGAAAATAAGTTTTAATTTACACCTGTTTTTTCTGTAAAATGTTTAGACTTTAATTAACAAAAAAGCGTTGTTTTTTCTGCATATTTGTGTTTATGAAAATGTATCCAATAGAAACGGGAAACTTTAAGTTAGATGGCGGCGCAATGTTTGGTGTGGTGCCGAAGACAATTTGGCAAAAAACAAATCCTGCAGATTCTAATAATTTAATAGATATGAGTATGCGATGCATGCTTATTGAAGATGGAGACCGTTTGCTTTTAATAGATACGGGTTTGGGCACCAAACAATCAGCAAAGTTTTTTGGATATTACCATTTATTCGGAAATTTCTCTTTAGACAATTCTCTTGCGAAATTAGGTTTTCATAGAGATGATATTACAGATGTTTTCTTAACGCATTTGCACTTTGATCATTGTGGAGGTGTGATTGAATGGAATGCCGAAAAAACAAGATTACAGCCTGCTTTTAAAAACGCAAAATTTTGGTCTAATGAAGACCATTGGGAATGGGCAACGGTTCCAAACCCTAGAGAAAAAGCATCTTTTTTAAAGGAGAATATCAATCCTATAAAAGAAAGTGGGCAGTTGAATTTTATTCAAAAAAACAGCATGGATCAAGTTGGTTTTGAGGTGTTATTTATGGACGGGCATACAGAAAAACAGATGTTGCCAAAGTTGAAGTATCAAGGGAAAACTCTTGTTTTTATGGCAGATCTACTACCAACAATTGGGCACATTCCTTTGCCATACGTTATGGGCTACGATACAAGACCTCTTTTAACAATTAAAGAAAAAGCTTCTTTTTTAGAGGAGGCAGCTAGCAATCACTATTACTTATTTCTAGAACATGACGCGTACCATGAAATTTGTACCGTGAAGCATACGGAGAAGGGCGTTCGATTAAAAGACACGCATAGGTTTACAGACATATTTAATTAAGAAAATGAACAGATTGAAAACAGGTATTTATTTAGTAGTGGCGGCCATTGTCTTTACAAGTTGTGCTGTGGTAATAAATACGATTCCAGTGCCAAAGGGTATTGATAATAGTCTTAATATTCCTGCTAAGAAAGGAAAATTAACGGAGACCGAATTGCAAATGTGGAGTCACATGGATTTGCAGACAGATTCTATTCCTGGTATGAGTATTTCAAAGGCATATCAATTTTTAGAAGGAAAAAAAGGGAGTACTGTTATTGTTGCAGTTGCAGATTCTGGTATAGATATAGCGCATGAAGATTTAATTGGTGTTGTTTGGGTGAATCCGTTGGAAATTGCTGGAAATAACAAAGATGACGATCAAAATGGATATGTAGATGATGTGCACGGATGGAATTTCTTAGGAAATAAAATGGGGGCTATGGTGCGCAAGGATCAGCTAGAGTTAACACGAATTGTAAAGCAGGGAATGGAGCGATTTGGCGTTAAAAAAGCCTCAGAAATTTCTGATGTAGAGAAAGCTGAATTTGATGCATATTTAAAGCTAAAAGAAAAATATACGAAAGCAGTCAATGCGCACAAGCTGAAAATAGAAAACCTTGAAAAGACCGCGAAAAGAATTACTCAAATTTTAGAGAATTTTAAAGAGGTAAAAGTGTTTCTTGGGAAAGCTGATCTCACGGTAGAGAATTTAAAAAGAGCGCGACCAGAAAGCGTTTTGCTAGCTGTTAAAATAGCAGATGTCATCAATTTGTTAAACAACGGTTTGAGTGAAGTGGAAGCGCTGGATTATAAAAAGCAAATACTGAAAGAGAAGACAGCAAATGAAGAGTCTAAAGCGTATGATTTGGATTTTAATGCACGAGAATCTTTAGGAGATAAATTATATGACCTCGCAGATGCTTTTTATGGAAATAATAATGTGATCGGTGCGAAAGACTTCGAAAGTCATGGAACACATGTTGCTGGAATTGTTGCTGCTGCTAGAGACAATGGCAAAGGGGTAAACGGTGTTGCTCATAATGTAAAAATTATGGCAGTAAGGGTAGTTCCTGATGGAGATGAACATGATAAGGATGTTGCTTTAGGTATTCGATATGCTGTCGATAACGGTGCAAAGGTGATCAATACGAGCTTTGGGAAAGCATATTCACCCAACAAAAAATGGGTATATGATGCGATTATATATGCAGCAAAAAAAGATGTACTAATTTTAAACGCAGCAGGGAATGATGGAAAAAACATTGATATAGAAAAAACATTTCCAAATGATTCTCGCGATTTAATGCATGAAATTGCTGACAATGTACTGACTATTGGTGCGATGAGTTTGCATTATGACGCGCAATTGCCTGCAAATTTCTCTAATTACGGGAAAATAAATGTAGATGTATTTGCACCAGGTGTTGGTATTTATGCACCCTACCCTAACGATTCTTATGAGTCTATTAGTGGTACTTCAATGGCGGCGCCTTCAGCTGCGGGAGTGGCAGCTCTAGTGCGTTCATATTATCCGATGCTATCGGCGAGTCAAGTAAAACATATTCTAATGAATTCTGGAATAAAAATTAATTTTGATGTCATTAAACCAGGAACCAAAGCTGAAAGAGTTCCCTTCTCAGACTTGTCGGTTTCAGGAAGAGTTGTAAATGCTTTCAATGCTTTGAAAATGGCAGACAGGATTGTAAATGGAAAAAAATAATACACAATAGCCTTCTGGGTTATTATTAAATTCAAATTTTAATCAATATATAACATGAAAAAACCCCTATTTTTAATATTTTCAATTACACTGTTAACCGCTTGTATCGCTGTAAAAAAAAGCACTTATCAGCCTACAAAAGCGTCTAAATCTGACACATATTGGCAGCAACATATTTCGTATGCAATGGATATTGATGTAGCTGTAGAAAAGCATCAATATCAGGGAATACAAAAAGCAGTGTACACAAATAATTCACCGGATGAATTAACAAAAGTGTATTACCATTTATATTTTAATGCATTTCAACCCGGTTCTCAAATGGATGTAAGGTCTTTGAATATTGCAGATCCAGATAGAAGAGTTCGGGATAGAATTAGTAAATTAAATGCGGATGAAATAGGGTACATAAAAGTGAATTCATTAAAACAAAATGGGACTGCTGTGTTGTACGAAACGGTAGGGACTATTTTAGAAGTTACTTTAAACGAACCGATTAGAGCGGGTGAAAGTGTAACTTTTGACATGCTCTTTGAGGCACAAATTCCATTGCAAATTAGAAGAACAGGAAGAGATAATAAGGAAGGTGTTGCCTTGTCGATGGCACAATGGTACCCAAAAATGGCGGAGTATGATTTTGAAGGTTGGCATACGCCCCCTTATATTGCAAGAGAATTTCAAGGAGTTTGGGGTGATTTTGACGTAAAAATCTCAATTGATAAAGACTATGTTCTTGGGGGTACTGGATACTTGCAAAATCCACAAGAAATAGGACATGGATATGAAGAGGTATCAAAAGCTTTAAATGTTCCCAATACAGCGAAGTTGACCTGGCATTTTAAAGCGCCAAACGTACATGACTTTGTATGGGTAGCAGATACTAATTACCAGCATGATCTTTTAAAAATGGCAAATGGAATTGATTTACATTTCTTATATAAGAAAGATTTAGGAGCAGAATTTTTACAGAACTGGAAAGATTTACAATCTAAAACGGCAACTCTAATGACCTATTATAGTAAGCATATTGGTGCATATCCTTACAAACAATACTCTGTAATTCAGGGAGGAGACGGCGGAATGGAATATGCAATGGCTACTTTAATTACGGGAGAACGAAAGTTTGGGAGCCTCTTTGGCGTAACAGCACATGAAATGGCACATACTTGGTTTCAGTTTTTATTAGCCTCTAACGAAAGTAAACACCCATGGATGGACGAAGGCTTTACTTCTTATATCTCCAATAAAGCCGAAAATTTAATTTTGGAAGAAGGAAGAGAAAATCCACATGCAGGTTCTTATAAAGGATATAATTATGTGGTAAACAACAACCTGGAAGAGTCACTTACTACACATGCAGATCGATACGAAACGAATACAGCATACAGTATTGCCAGTTATTCCAAAGGGAACATTTTCTTGTCTCAATTAGAGTATGTTATTGGGGCGGATAATGTTGCGAAGGGTCTTAAAAAATATTTCACGGATTTTAGTTTTAAGCACCCCACACCAAATGATATAAAACGGTCAATGGAAAAAGTTTCTGGGATTCATTTAGATTGGTATTTGAATGAATGGACACAAACAATTCATACGATAGATTACGGAATTAAGTCCGTTGCAGGTAGAGAAATAACAATTGAAAGGATTGGGCAAATGCCAATGCCAATAGACTTAGAGGTTACTTATACAGATGGTACTATAGAAAACTTTAATATTCCTTTGCGCATGATGAGAGGTAGCAAGCCAACAACTGCAACTCTTCTTGAAGACTGGGGTTGGGCATATCCTACCTATTCTTTTAAGACTTCCAAATTAGTGCAATCTGTAACCATAGATAAAAGTAAGTTGATGGCAGATATTAATAGTGAAAATAACAGCTTAGAAGTGAAGTAAGGCTTTTTTACTCCTAAAAAAAACCATAGATTATTTATTTGTGGTTTTTTTTATGCACTGTATTTAGTGAATAAGTTCCTCTATTCTCTCGTTTGGAATAAAGCCTTTGAGCATCAAGAATACACCGCAAACAATTAAGAGGATGCCCATGATCTTTTTTACCCTAAAAATTACGGGAGCTGTCAATTTATTTTTAAGTTGTTTCGCTAGAAAAATTTTCCCAAGATCTGTAATGAAATAGCCTAGTAAAATTACTCCAAAATACCAAAATATAGCACTTTGGTTCATTTTTAAAGAAGGTGCAACCACTAATACAGTACCTAGCCAAAAAGCCAAGACACCTACATTTATAAAGTTTAAAAAGAAGCCTTTTAAAAAGAGTTTTAAGTAATTATTTTTTACAGGAACCTCTATGATTTTTGCAGAAGCTAGCGCTTCTTTTTTATTTTCTTTTTCTAAATAGGTAATGAGTCCGTATATAATTAAAACCAACCCTCCTATGAAAAATAATCGAGGATCATCTTTGATTTTTTCTAATAAAGAACGACTTCCATAATAGGCAATCAAAATAAAAGACAAATCTCCTAAAATCACACCCAAGTCAAATACAATTGCCGCTCGTGCTCCTTTTAAAATACTGGTTTGTATCAACATAAAAAAAACAGGCCCAATCATGAAAGCCATGAAAAAGCCAATTAAAAAAGCATTTTTAACATCGTAAATATCCATAGTAGCAAAAATACGGAAATTTATACATCATCAAAATCAATCGTAATTTTAGGAGTTGTTGGATGTGCTTGACAGGTTAAAATAAGACCTTCTTCAATTTCACCATCCGTTAAAATAGAATTTTTTACCATAACGGCTTTTCCTTCTGTAACCTTCGCCAAGCAAGAGCTGCAAACCCCCCCTTGACAAGAATATGGAGCATCAATATTGTTGCGCAAGTTTGCTGCCAAAATATCATCAGTTTGCTGCATGGTAAACGTATGGGTTTCATCGTCTAACAGCACTGTAACTTCCGTAGATCCTTCTTGTACCTGTGCGACCTTATCTTCATCAACAGTGGCAGTAAATAATTCAAAATGAATATTTTCTTTTGGAATTTTATTGTTGGCCAAAGCTTTAGAAACATTATTAATCATTTCTTCTGGTCCACACAAAAAAGCTGCATCAAAAGAGGTTTCTTTGTACATATTTTTTACGAAATAATTGGTTACGTTGCCATCAATTCTTCCGCGTAAACTATTAATTACTGCTGCTCTACTGTAGATATAGTGCAGTTTAAATCGGTCAGCATGGGTTTCTTTTAAATTGTTTAACTCCTCAAAAAAGATGGTGTCTGAAATCGACTTATTACCATATACTAGCGTAAATGTAGCTGTGGTGTCTGTATGTAAAGTAGATTTTAACATCGATAAAATTGGTGTAATTCCAGAGCCAGCAGCAAAACCTATATAGTTCTTGTGCGCTTCAGGCTTTAATAAAAATCGCCCTTCCGGAGGAGCAATTTCAATGGTGTCCCCTACTTTTAAATTGGAAACTACATAACTGGAGAAAACCCCTTTTTCTACTTTTTTAATTGCGACTCTAAGCTCACCGCTTTCTGGGGTTGAACAAATGGAATATGCTCTTCGAGTTACTTCATTATTTATTTCTTGCTGTAACGTGATATATTGCCCCGAAATAAAATTAAAAGTTGCTTTTAAGCTTTCAGGAATGTGAAATAGCACAGAAACCGCATCTGCGGCTTCTTGCTTTATTTCTTGTATGTGTACCTTGTGAAAATCTGCCATAAATGTAATTAAACTAAATTATTTTCAATCAAATACTCAGCTATTTGAATGGTATTAGTAGCAGCACCTTTTCTGAGGTTATCTGCAACAATCCACAAATTTAAGGTATTTTCTTGAGATTCATCCCTTCTAATTCTTCCTACAAAGACTTCATCTTTGTCATGCGCAGTAATGGGCATTGGGTAGAGGTTATTTGCCAGATCATCCTGGACAATTATCCCAGGAGTATTGGCTAAAATATGGCGTACCTCTGTGAGGTCAAAGTCGTTGTGAAACTGCACATTAACAGCTTCAGAATGACCACCAGCAGTAGGAATTCTTACGGCAGTTGCAGTTACAGAAAAAGACGTATCTCCTAAAATTTTCTTTGGTTCTTTTACTAATTTCATTTCTTCTTTGGTATATCCATTTTCTAAGAAAACATCACAATGAGGCAGCGCATTTCTACCAATCTTATGTGGGTATGCCATCTCACCTTCTATACCAGCCTCTTCATTGTCTAGCTGTTGCACTGCTTTCACGCCTGAACCGGAAACAGATTGGTAGGTGGAAATTACGACACGCTTCATTTTATATTTTAAATGTAGCGGAGATAACGCAGCTACTAACTGAATTGTAGAGCAGTTAGGATTTGCTATAATTTTATCTTGCTTGGTTAAGACGTTGCCGTTAATCTCGGGAACCACCAACTTTTTTGTGGGGTCCATTCTCCAAGCAGAAGAATTATCGATTACTGTAGTGCCAACTTCGGCAAATTTTGGTGCCCATGCTAAAGAGGTATCTCCACCAGCAGAAAACAATGCGATATCTGGTTTCATTTTTAAGGCATCTTCCAGGGTTACTACCGTATAGTCTTTTCCTTTATAGGATAACTTTTTACCAGCAGACCGCGCAGAAGCAACTGGGATGAGCTCCGTTATCGGTAAATTACGCTCTTCTAAAACCTTTAACATGACCGTTCCAACCATTCCAGTTGCCCCAACTACAGCTATTTTCATTTTTTTCATTTTTATAGTTTACAAAGATGCTAAAAAAAAGAAGGAAGTAAATTGAATCAGGGGCTCTAAATCGCTCAAAGTTTAAAATTTATATAAATAAAATTCTAGTGTTTAAAATTAAACGGAATTACATCAGTTTTAGACGCTAGTACAAGAATTGCTTTTTAATTATTTGATTACCTTTGAAAAATTTTAAGTTAACCTAAAATGCATAGTATGCAACTGTACAATAAGTTAAGTGCCATTGAACGCGCTGCCTTAATAGATAAAGCGGGTAAAGACCGAATTACAGTTTCGTTTTATCAGTATTTTAAGATTGAAACACCACAATTATTTAGAGATAAATTATTTTTAGAGTGGAATGCTTTAGATATTTTAGGAAGAATTTATGTTTCTTTTGAAGGAATAAATGCGCAGTTATCAGTGCCTTCCGAAAATTTATATGGTTTAAAAAATCAGTTAGACAGTATTTCTTTTTTGAGAGATATACGCTTGAATGTCGCGTTAGCACATGACAATAAATCATTCTTAAAGCTGAAGATTAAAGTAAAAAATAAAATTGTTGCAGATGGTTTAAAGGATGAAACTTTCGATGTTACCAATAGAGGAGTGCATCTAAATGCACAGGAGTTTAACACGATGTTGGCAAATCCTGATACGGTTTGTGTGGACATGAGAAACCATTATGAAAGTGAAATTGGTCATTTTGAAGGAGCAGTGACCCCCGATGTAGATACGTTTAGAGCTTCTCTAGATGTTATTGAGGAGGATTTGAAAGAGAATAAAGAGAATAAAAATTTATTGATGTATTGTACCGGTGGTATTCGTTGTGAAAAAGCATCTGCATATTACAAGCACAAAGGATTTAAAAATGTTTTTCAATTAGAAGGAGGTATTATCGAATATACACGACAAGTAAAAGCGGAAGGCATCGAAAATAAATTTATTGGAAAAAACTTTGTATTTGACCACAGGAGAGCAGAGAAAATTACAGAGGATGTGGTGGCTAGCTGCCATCAATGTGGAGCAGCCTGTGATACGCACACAAATTGTGCAAATGACGGTTGCCATTTATTATTTATTCAATGTGATACTTGTTCCGAAGCGATGGAGAACACTTGCTCTGTAAAATGTCAAGACGTAATTCATTTGTCTTCTGAAGCGCAAAAAGAATTGCGAAGAGGGAAAGGGAATAGTAATAAAATATTCAAAAAAGGGAGAAGTGAAGTTTTGAAATTTAAAAAATAACTTTCGATAATTTAAAAATTACAAACCTCAATTTGAGGTTTTTTTTTGTCAAAAAAATCCCTTTCACTTCTCAGTCAGATTTCATATATTAGCTGATTAGACTTTGTGAAGTTGCTTTTTTATAGCAACTTGATAATCAAATTATGAACCCAAAATAGTGGTTGATTTTTAGCGGTTAGTTTTTAGTAGTAGCGCACTAATAATTAACAACAACCAGCTAGCTATACTAAAATATAAATCACATGGCATGTGGAAGTTGCGGTACAACAGAAAATGGTGTACCAAAAGGTTGTAAAAGTAACGGTAATTGTGGGTCAGGAACCTGCGGGAGTGGTAGTAACAAATTAGCTGTTTTTGACTGGTTGTCAAATATGACATTACCAAGTGGACAGGAGCGTTTCAATATTTTTGAAGTACGTTTTAAAAATGGCAGGAAACATTTCTATAAAAACCCAGAAAATTTAGCGATTACAATGGGAGATATTGTCGCGGTAGAAGGTTCTCCGGGGCATGATATTGGTACCGTTTCTTTAGCAGGAGAATTGGTGAGGGTGCAAATGAAAAAACGCAAAATTACCGAGGATCACGAAGATGTAAAGAAGATTTACCGAAAGGCATCACAAAGAGATGTTGATATTTGGCAGCAATCTAGAGCTAAGGAAGAAGAAACTCAAAGAAGAGGAAGAGAGATATTGGGTCGTTTGGGTTTACAAATGAAACTTTCGGACGTGGAGTACCAAGGAGATGGTAATAAAGCAATTTTTTACTATACAGCAGAAACAAGAGTAGATTTCAGGCAATTAATTAGAGATTTAGCAAGTGCATTTTCTATTCGTATAGAAATGAAACAGGTTGGAGCAAGGCAAGAAGCTGCTCGATTAGGTGGCATTGGTTCTTGTGGTAGAGAACTGTGCTGTTCTACTTGGTTGACAGATTTCAGGAAAGTCTCCACATCGGCCGCGCGTTATCAACAATTGTCTTTAAATCCTTTGAAGCTGGCTGGGCAATGTGGAAAGTTAAAATGCTGTTTAAATTTTGAGTTAGATACCTATCTTGATGCTTTAAAAACGTTTCCAAAGCAAGATTTAGTTTTAAAAACAGAAAAAGGAGAAGCTGTTTTTGTAAAGATGGATATTTTTAAAAACCACCTTTGGTATACTTATAAAGAGGAGCGTTTCAAGTGGTTTCGGTTGACATTACCGCAGGTTTTAGAAATTATTGACCTCAATAAGAATAATGAAAAATCTCCAACGTTAGAGGAGTATGAATCGGATGTTGAAGTGCCAATAAAAGTAGATTTTGAAGATGCCGTTGGTCAAGATAGCTTAACGCGTTTTGATACACCTAAAACAAATAAACGAAGAAGAAATAAAAATAATACTAAGAAAAAACCGGTAAATTCAGTGACTTCCGGTGTGCAACAAAAATCAAACCCTAGAGATAAACCACAGGCAGGCCAACAAAACAGACCGCAACAGAACAGGCCAAAACCAAGGCCAAAATCAAATACTGACGCCAGTGCTAGTAAGCCAACAAGTGAAGGGAAAGTACCAAACAAACCAAAAAGGAATAACAATAGAAATCGGAATAACAACACTCCAAAAAATGGAAACGATTCAGAAAAATAAATGGCTCGTCTTCTTTTTCCTTTTGAGTTTGATGACTTCTTGCGGAGATCCTTCAGAATTTAATCAATACAAAACATTAGAAAATAGTTCATGGAAAATTGAAGAGCGCATCATCTTCAATTTTGAAGTAAAGGACACAATAGTCCCTAAAAATTTATTTATTCATATTCGAAATAATAATGCGTATGAGTTTAGTAACTTATATCTGATTACAGCGCTAAAAACTTCGAATAATACTGTTGTTATTGATACGTTACAGTACGAAATGGCAGATACTTCAGGAAGATTTCTAGGCGAGGGTTTTTCAGAAGTAAAAGAAAACAAACTGTTCTATAAAGAACGTAAAGTTTTCCCTATTTCTGGAGCATATTCGCTAGAGATAAGACATGCCATGAGAAGAAATGGTGCTGTGAATGCAATGGAGTTTTTAAAAGGGATTCAAGATGTAGGTTTTAGTATTGAGAAAATAAATAAATAATGGCAAAGAAAAAAAAACTAAATTTTAAAAAATATTTAAAATGGTTCTGGGGAATTATTTTAGGAGGTTTTTCACTTGTTTTACTATTGTTTTTATATACTGCTTGGGATCCTTTTGATACCCTTCCTTCTTTTGAAGAATTAGAAAATCCACAAACAAACTTAGCAACAGAGGTTATTTCTATTGACGGAAAAACGATTGGAAAATATGCTACAGAAAATAGAACAGCAATCCATTTTAAGGAGTTGCCAGTTAATTTAGTGCATGCATTAGTTGCAACTGAAGACGAGCGCTTTTATGAACATTCAGGCATCGATTTTAAGGGAACAGCGCGGGCTATTTTAAAGCCAGGAAGTGGTGGAGCAAGCACAATAACACAGCAATTAGCTAAAATGTTGTTTACGGGAAGAGCTTCAAAAAACATCCTTAAAAGAGTGCTTCAAAAAGCAAAAGAATGGGTAGTTGCAATTAAATTAGAGCGGCAATATACCAAAGATGAGATTATTGCGATGTATTTAAATAAATATGATTTTTTAAATCAAGCAGTAGGAATTCGCTCTGCAGCAAGAATTTATTTTGGAAAGGAACCAAAAGAATTAGAAGTAAATCAATCTGCAATGCTGGTTGGGATGCTAAAGAATTCTTCTTATTTTAATCCTTTGAGAAGAGCGGTAAAAGTAAAACAACGCAGAAACGTGGTATTAAAACAGATGACACGGAGTGGATTTATGGTGGAGGAGGAAAAAGATTCATTACAAAAATTAGCGCTTGGTTTAGATATTCACAAGGAGAGTCATAAAGACGGTTCCGCTACTTATTTCAGAGGGCACCTGCAAAAATTAATGCGTACTTGGGTTCAAGAGCATCCAAAGCCCAATGGAGAAGAGTATAATATTTTTGAAGATGGTTTAAAAATATTTGTAACCTTAGATTCTAGGATGCAGCGATATGCAGAAGAAGCCATCGATGAGCACATGTCTAATTTGCAAAAATATTTTTTCAAAGAACAAAAGAACAACAAAGACGCCCCTTTTTATGAACTCGAAAAAAGTGAGATCGATAAAATTATAAACAGGGCTAAGGAGAATTCGTCCAGATACAAGCGTTTAAAGCGCTCAGGAAAGTCATCAAAATATATAGAAGCAGTCTTTAAGAAGAAAATAAAAATGAAGGTGTTTTCTTATAAAGGGGATATAGATACAATACTGTCGCCATATGATTCTTTGCGGTATTATAAACACTTTTTACGTTCGGGATTATTGTCTATAGAACCACAGACGGGTCATATAAAAGCTTGGGTTGGCGGTATTGATTATGAAAACTTTAAATTTGATGCAGTCGCGCAGCAAAAAAGACAAGTAGGGTCTACTTTTAAACCCTTTGTGTATGCAACAGCCATAAATCAATTAAAGTTATCTCCTTGTGACACCTTTCCTAACATTCCGTATACAATACGCAAAGGGAAATATGGAATCCCTGAAGAATGGACTCCAAAAAATTCTGGCGATAAGTATGGTGGAATGCTCACCTTGAAAGAGGGTTTGGCAGGTTCTGTGAATACGATGTCTGCCAGATTAATAGACATGGTTTCTCCAGAAAACGTAGTCCGTTTGGCAAAAGCTGCTGGGATAGAAAGTGAGGTTCCAGCAAACCCCTCCATTGCCTTGGGAGCGGTAGAATTATCACTATTAGAGATGGTAAGCGCGTATTCTACTTTTGCAAATAGCGGCTTGCGGGTGAGTCCAATGATTATTACTAGAATCGAAGATAAGAATGGAACTGTTTTAGAGGAGTTTACACCAAAAACAGAAGAGGTTTTAAGCAAAGAGTCCGCCTATGTAATTTTGAATTTATTAGAGGGCGTTACGCAATCTGGTTCTGGAATTCGTTTGCGTTTACCGTGGGAAAAACCAGCATATGTTACTGGATATCCTTATGAATTTAAAAATGCAATTGCGGGTAAAACAGGAACTACACAAAACCAGTCTGATGGTTGGTTTATGGGAATAGTTCCCAATTTGGCAACGGGAGTTTGGACGGGGGGAGAGGACAGAGCAACGCATTTTGAGGGAATTGGAAAAGGACAAGGGGCTACAATGTCTTTGCCTTCTTGGGCCTTGTTTATGAAAAAATGCTACGCTGATGAAACCTTGAAAATTAGTGCAGAAGAATTTGAAAAGCCAGAAAACCTATCAATAAATATCAATTGCAACGAGGAGATAGTAATGGAAGGTGAAGAGGGGAAGCAAGGGGAAGAGATCAAAGAAATAGTACCAGAAGAAGATACAGATTTTTAACAGTTGTTATAAATTTATATCACTGAAACACTGAAATTTAATTAAAGTCACAAAAAAACAATATGATTAATAAAAAAGTAGGTACTGTGCAAGAAGCTTTGGCTGGTGTTAAAAATGAAATGACTTTTATGCTGGGGGGCTTTGGTTTGTGCGGAATTCCAGAAAATGCGATTTCAGAGCTAGTGAAGTTGAATGTTCGAGAAATTACGTGTATTTCTAACAATGCAGGCGTTGATGATTTTGGATTGGGATTATTATTGCAAAACAGACAGATTAAAAAAATGATTTCTTCTTATGTTGGTGAAAACGACGAATTCGAAAGACAGATGCTGTCTGGAGAATTAGAAGTAGAACTAACACCTCAAGGTACTTTAGCAGAGAAATGTAGGGCCGCACAGGCAGGGTTTCCTGCTTTTTACACTCCTGCAGGATATGGAACAGAAGTATCTGAAGGAAAAGAAACAAGAGAATTTGATGGTAAAATGTATGTTTTAGAGACTGCATATAAAGCAGATTTTGCTTTTATTAAAGCATGGAAAGGGGATGCCGCAGGAAACTTGATTTTTAAAGGAACGTCAAGAAACTTTAATCCAAATATGTGCGGTGCAGCAACGATTACAGTTGCAGAGGTAGAAGAAATGGTAGCAGTTGGTGTGTTAGATCCTAACAATGTTCATGTTCCAGGAATCTTTGTTCAACGTGTTTTTCAAGGAGAAGGTTATGAGAAGAGAATTGAACAACGAACAGTAAGACAAAAAAAATAGGTATGGCTTTAGATAAAATTGGCATTGCAAAAAGAATCGCACAGGAGGTTCAAAACGGATTTTACGTGAACTTAGGAATCGGAATTCCTACCTTGGTTGCAAACTATGTAAGAGATGATATCGAAGTTGAGTTCCAATCTGAGAACGGTGTTTTAGGAATGGGTCCTTTCCCTATTGATGGGGAAGAGGATGCGGATATTATAAATGCAGGAAAACAAACGATTACCACATTGCCAGGTGCAAGTTTTTTTGATTCGGCAATGAGTTTTGCGATGATTCGTGGGAAGCATGTAGATTTAACAATTTTGGGCGCCATGGAGGTTGCAGAAAATGGAGATATCGCCAATTGGAAAATTCCAGGAAAAATGGTCAAAGGAATGGGCGGAGCAATGGATTTAGTGGCGTCTGCAGAAAATATTATTGTTGCAATGATGCACACAAACAAACACGGAGATTCTAAGATTCTAAAGAAGTGTTCGCTGCCTTTAACGGGTGTGGGGTGTGTTACAAAAGTGGTGACTAATTTAGCTGTTTTGGAAGTTAAAGATCAGCAGTTTCATTTATTAGAGAGAGCTCCAGGTGTTTCTGTTCAAGAGATTCAAGAAGCAACGGAGGGAACATTGATTGTAAACGGTGAAACTCCTGAAATGGTGCTTTAGTATGAAAAAAGTCAAACTTTTTATTCCCTTTATATTCCCAGTATTAATCCTTTTTTTTGGCTTAATTATTTATAAAATAATGGGCTACGAGCCCAATTTTTATACAATTGCAGTAAACATTGGAGTGGCTTATTTTTTATCGCCAAGGCTCAAGAAAATTAAAAAACAAAACAGCACTCAAACTCAAGTTACTTGGTTGTTTTATAAAAAAGTAATATGAAAATATTTAAAAAAACATATTGGTTAATTTATCCCATTTTAATTGTGATATTTATGTTGATTTTTGATCAACTGTATGTTACAGATAACTTTATACTTAAAGCGGGTATCTCTGCTATTTTGGCCTTTATTTTGTCACCAAGAAAGAAAATTATTCAAACAGAAAAAGGAAATACAAAACAAATTACTTGGTTGTTTCTAAAGCAACCAATAGCTTTAGATTAACAAATAATAGTGCGATTTTTTCTCTTTGAGAGGAAATAAAGACAAGTTAAAAATGAAAATAATATCATACAACGTAAACGGAATTAGAGCGGCACTAAAAAAAGGATTTTTAGATTGGTTGCAGGTGGCAAAGCCAGATATAATTTGTATCCAAGAAACCAAAGCTCATAAGGAGCAGTTAGATTTGTCTGAGTTTGAAAGTGCTGGCTACCCTTATCATTATTGGTTTTCTGCCCAGAAAAAAGGGTATTCTTCTGTCGCAGTGCTGTGTAAAGAAAAACCAAACCATGTTGAATATGGTACGGGAATAGAAACGATGGATTTTGAAGGGAGAAATCTTCGTGTTGATTTTGACACTGTTTCCGTGATGAGTATGTACCTTCCTTCAGGAACAAATTTAGAAAGGCTTAATTTTAAATTGACCTATATGGACGAAATTCAGGAGTACATCAATACTTTAAAAGAGGAAATCCCGAATTTAGTTGTTTGTGGAGATTATAATATTTGTCACGAAGAAATTGACATCCACAATCCCAAAATGAAAGGTGTTTCAGGTTTTTTACCGGAAGAAAGAACTTGGATGGGCCGCTTTATTAAAAGTGGATTCGTAGATAGTTTTCGATATTTAAACCCGAACAAACAAGCATATTCTTGGTGGAGTTATAGGGCTAATGCAAGAGCGAACAATAAAGGTTGGCGTTTAGATTATGCAATGGTTTCAGCAGGATTAAAAGAGCATATTTCTAGAGCTTATATTTTACCAGAGGCCAAACATTCAGACCATTGTCCAATTGTAGTGGAGTTGGATATCTAATACGTAGAGTCTTTAAATATTAAAAGTCACAACAACTTGAAACAAATAGTTTTATTATTACTTTTTACAGGGAGTATTTTTGGGCAAGTTCCAGAGGAGTTTCTCGATAAAAAAATACTACAAGCCGCCTTATTTTCAGACTATGATATTGCATTAATAGATAGTTTATTGTTGGATACAAAGTACAAATCTCCTTTGTACGAAACGGCAAGTTATATTATAGAAGATGCAGAAAAAAAGGAAGTTACTAGCATTGCATTGTCAACAGAAGTGCTAAAAGAAAGGCTGCAAAAAATAAACACAAAGACTCCATTTAACATAGGATACAGTCCCGTTTTAGAGCGTGTTATAAAGTCTTATTTAAAGTATCGTAAAAGATATTACCCCGCACTTATGGCGAAGGCAGCCTATTATTTTCCAATGTTTGAAAAATACTTAGATCAGTATGATATTCCTTTAGAAATGAAATATCTTGCAATTGTAGAGTCTGCTTTAAACCCAACTGCAAAATCTGGTGTTGGTGCCACAGGACTGTGGCAGTTTATGTATCCAACAGGGGTGCAATATAAATTAAAGGTGAGTTCTTATGTAGACGAACGACAAGATCCAGTGCGTGCAACCATTGCTGCGTGTAAGTATTTATCCGACCTTTATACTATTTTTGGAGACTGGGATTTGGCTTTAGCTGCATATAATTCAGGTCCAGGAAATGTAGCAAAGGCAATAAAACGCTCTGGTGGCTATCGAAATTATTGGAATATTCGTCCGTTTTTACCAAAGGAAACGGCTAGTTATGTTCCTGCATTTTATGCAACAATGTATTTGTTTGAATATCAAATAGCGCACGATTTACTTCCTGAAGCTCCACAAATTCGATTTTTTGAAACAGATACCATTCAGATAAAAAAGACCGTAAGTTTTGATCAGGTTTCTGAAAAAACAGGAATAAGTATAGCGTTAATTCAGTTTTTAAACCCTGCTTATAAGCTAGCGATTATTCCATTTATTGCAGGGAAAAATTATACAATTCGTCTGCCTAGAAAGAATTCCTTGACTTTTATAGAAAATGAAATGGCTATTTATGAGTTGGCGCGAGAAGACGCTGCTAAAAGAGAAAAACCCTTACCAAAGTATTTTGAGATGGATAAGCGGATTCTATATAAGGTAAGAAGTGGTGATTTTTTAGGAAAGATTGCCAATAAGTTTGGAGTACGGGTAAGTGATATCAAGCGCTGGAATAGAATGAAAACTACCAGATTGAAAATTGGGCAACGTTTGAGTATTTATCCTAAGAAATTTTAAAGACCTGCGCTGCATTTAAAAATAGCAGCTTTTCTTTTACAAACTTCTTTATAAATCCGAAAGTGGAATAATATTTGGAGTATTAAAATTTATAAAAAAGAAATCATGAAAAAAATAATAGCAATATTTACTCTCGCACTCTTCTTCAATTCTTGTGTTGGAACGGATAAATTTGTACTAAGAACCTCGCTTGGTAAGGTGAATAAGGTCATGGTGGTTACAAAGGCGAGCGATTGGACAGGAGATTTGGGAACTGCAATTAGAAATTCTTTTGGAGAATTGGTTGTCGGTTTGCCACAACCAGAACCTACGTTATCTGTTTCACAGATTGGGCCAAATGCTTTTGGAAGTATGATGAATATTTCCAGAAACATCCTGATTATTGGTGAGGGTAAAAAAGAAGATTTTTACATCAAGAAAAATGTATATGCGCAGCCTCAAACTGTTATTTACGTTTATGGAACCGATGATGCAAGTATTATAAAAGTTTTTAATGAATATAAAAAGGAAATTATATCGGCTTATATTTCTTCAGATATTTTAATGACTCAAAATATTTTTAAAGCAAAGCAATTAGAGTGGTCTCAATTTAAAACGTTACAAGAAATTGGTGTTTCTTTCACCATTCCAAAAGAGTATAAAACAGTAGATGATACTGGAGAGTTCTTATGGTTAAGACAGCATTTAAAAAGCGGTATTGCAAAGACAGGGAGTAATAATATTTTAGTATATGCAATTCCTTTAGAAGAGGAGTTGAAAGTTTCTGAAAATATTATCGCAGTTCGGAATCGTATTGGTAAAAAAAATATCCCTGGATCAGATCCAGAAACAATGTATATGATTACAGAGGAAGCGCACACGCCCCATACTTTAGAAACGGTTTTAGATGGCAAAAAGGCTTTTGAAACCCGGGGTAAATGGGAGGTAAAGAATGATTTTATGGCGGGCCCATTTATCAACTATTCTGTAGTGGATAAGGAGCACAACAGAATTGTAGTTTTTGAGGGATTCACCTACGCACCCTCCGTAAATAAAAGAGCCTTCCTTTTTGAGCTGGAGGCAATTGCAAAATCAATGAAGATTCAGTAAATGGGTACATATAGAAAAACAAAAAACCATCTTGTTAGGTGGTTTTTTTATGAATACTATCTTTAATACCCTATTTTCCCTCGAATCCTTTTCATTACAGCGCTTGCAGTAATTCTTGCTTTTTCTGCACCTAGGTTCAATGCTGCATCTATCTCGTGCTTATTCTCCATAAAATGGTGGTACCGTTCTCTAACCGTTTTAAACTCTGTTATAATAAGGTCGTATAGTGCTTGTTTGGCATGACCATACCCATAATTTCCTCCTTCATAATTTGCCCTCATTGCTACAACCTGAGCAGTTGAAGCTAATAATTTATACAAGGAAAAAACATTGTCTGTATCCGGGTTTTTAGGATCTTTTAAGGCCAAACTATCGGTTTTAATTCCCATAATTTGTTTCCGTAATTTTTTATCAGTAAGAAAAATATTAATTGTATTATTTCTAGATTTACTCATTTTTTCACCATCAGTTCCCGGGACTAATTTTGTGTGTTTTTGAATTTTTGCTTTCGGTAAAACGAGTGTTTCGCCGAGTAAATTATTTATTCTACTCGCAATATCTCTTGTAATTTCTATATGTTGTAATTGATCTTTTCCAACTGGGACAATTTCTGCATCATATAATAAAATATCTGCAGCCATCAACATGGGATACGTAAACAATCCAGCATTTACGTCTTCTAATCGGTCTGCTTTGTCTTTAAAGCTGTGCGCTAATTTTAGTCGCTGGAAAGGAAAGTAACAGCTAAGGTACCAGGTTAGTTCAGCGGTTTGGGGAATATCACTTTGCCGATAGAAAATAGTTTTATCAATATTTAAACCACAGGCAAGCCAAGTTGCCGCAGTGCTGTATGTGTTTTCTTTTAGCTCTTTTCCATCTTTAATTTGGGTTAAAGAGTGCATGTCCGCAATAAATAGATACGCTTCATTTTCCGGATTGTTGGCCATTGCTATTGCTGGCAAAATAGCTCCTAATAAATTGCCTAAGTGCGGTGTTCCTGTACTTTGTACACCTGTTAAAATTCTTGACATTGTATTGTTTTTAATTTTTAAAGATAGAAGAAGTCTCTCGAAGGCGTCTTTCTGTTTCTAAACCAAAGATTACGTGCGCTACAAAAACTGTCTGCGATGGTAAAAATAAGGTTTTGAATAGTAAAATCAATACTCAAAAAGAATATTAGTATTTTTGTTCTATATGAAAATTTTAAAAATTCCTTTATTACTGATTTGGCGCTTGTGGTTTTATGTTTTAATACTTGCCTTTATGCTGGTGTTTTTTCCTTTTTTATTGATTTTCTCACTGCACGAAAAACAATACCATATCTTTTGGAGGTTCGCTAGAATACTCTCTAAAATATTAATTTATGGCATGGGGTTTCGATTAAATTTTAATTCAGATCAACATATAGATCCGAATAAAAGTTACATGTATTGTCCAAATCATGGCTCTTTGTTAGATGCTTTTGTCTTAATTGCTTTGAGTAAAAGTCCGATAGTCTTTATAGGTAAAAAAGAACTCGCAAGAATTCCTATATTTGGTTTTTTCTACAAACGCTCCGTTATTATGGTAGATAGGTCTTGTGTAGAGAGTAGAAAACGTGTTTTTGAAATTGCAAAAAGGAGACTGCAAAATGGCGTGAGTATGGCTATTTTTCCGGAAGGATTAGTACCTTCGGAAGAGGTTGTTTTAGCACCTTTTAAGAAAGGCGCCTTTAGTTTGGCAATAGAATTTCAAATACCAATTGTACCACAAGTCTATTATGATTGCAAGCGTTTTTTTTCTTGGGATATCTTTAAAGGGAATATCGGAACTTTAAGAGTGCATCAGCATGCCTTGATAGAGACTAAGGGCATGAATATGGAGCAGGATGTATTAAAGTTAATGGATATTACCTTTAATTTACTTCAAACAGATCTGCAAAACGACCGTCAATACATGAAAGATACAAATAGAAAAATATGAGTGAAAAATTAAATCATACCTATACTATTTTCGAAGAAAAATTAAATGTTTGGTCTCATGCTTTGGGTTTGGCACTAAGCGGTATTGCTTTTCCTTTTTTAGTTCTAAAATCATTGGCTTTTGAAGGGTTCTGGAAACCTGCAAGCTTTATAATTTATGGTCTTAGTCTTATCACATTGTACGCCGCATCTACTTTTTACCACGCAGCCACAATACCTAAAAGAAGAAGAAAATTAAATATTTTTGATCATTCGGCAATCTATATTCTTATTGCCGGCAGTTATACGCCTTTTTGTCTTGTGGGGTTAGACAGTAGTTTAGGGTATTATATGTTCCTTTTTGTATGGCTTTTTGCTTTGGTAGGAATTATTTTAAAGTTGTTTTTTACAGGGAGATTTGATAAGTTATCCACTGCGATGTATTTGTTAATGGGTTGGCAAGTGGTGTTTTTCGTAAAACCCCTTATGGAAAACTTAACTTCTTTTAGCCTGTGTTTTTTAGTTATTGGAGGTGTTTTTTACAGCTTAGGAGCTGCTTTTTACATGCTTAAAAAATTACAGTACAACCATGCAATATTCCATGTATTTGTTCTTTTAGGCAGTGCTAGTCACTTTTTAGGCATCTATTATATGTTGTAAGCGCCACTTATTTCCAGCATTTATACCGTTTAGTACTACTTTTTTACCAATTTATAAAAGGAAGTTTGCTAATACTCGAGTTGTAATACTTTAGATTTCCGGTGACTTCTTTTGATAGCCAATTTGGTTTTTCAAATACCTCATCTTCAGAATTCAATTCAATTTCGGCAACAACCAAGCCGCTGTTATTTCCTGCAAACTCATCCACTTCAAAGATGTGATCGCCTACTTTTATTAAATATCTTGTTTTCTCTATAATGGTAGGCTCACATAAAAGTAGTAGTTCTTCGGCCTCAGTAATGGGAATTTCCTTTTCCCATTCAAATCGACTGGTTCCATTTTTATTTGATTTCCCCTTAATTGTTATAAAACCGGTATTATTGGAAACTCGAATTCGAACTGTTCTATTTTTATCTGAATTTAAATAGCCTTGTTTAATGTATTTTTTTTCAAAGCTTTCTGATTTATAACTTAGGTTTTTCACTAAAAATTTCCGTTCTATTTCAATATTCATAAAATCTTTTCAATTTAATACTAATGTAAGTGTTTTATCGTTATTTCAACAATTAATAAATATCTTTGAGAATCAAATACCACCAATGAAAAAATTATTTTTGCTTTATTTTTTACTTTTTTCAATACTATTTTCTGCTCAAACAGATTATAGTGATTCGTGGGAAGATTTTTATTCCTACAACAATGTAAAAGATTTTATTAAGGTGGATGCTATCATTTATGCCTTGTCAGACAATGCTGTTTTTACTTATAATACGGATAGTAAGGAAATTAATAAAATTTCTTCCGTGCAAGGTTTGTCTGGAGAAACCACTACTGCCATACATTATAGTGCGCGTAACAAAAGATTAGTTATTGGCTATGAAAATGGTTTGATAGAGGTTATAGAGGAGGATGGAAGTATTACAATTTCTTCTGACATCATTAATTTCAGTCAGTCTGGAGAGAAAAGTATCAATCACATATCAGAATTTAACAATAAGCTGTATTTGTCAACACCATTTGCAGTGGTTGTTTATGATATCAAAAAGTTAGAATTTGGAGACACTTATTTTATTGGGGAGAACTCGGCATCTGTAAAAATAAATGCGACTACCATACACAACGATTCTCTATTTGCAGTGACAGAAAATGGAATTTTTGCAGCAGAAATTAGTAGTGATTTATTGATTGATTCTAACCTTTGGGATTCGTATTTTTCTGGACGAAATTTCAGTAAAATTATTGTATTTAATGAGGAGTTACTTGTGACTGAAGGCACTAAGTTATATTTGTTTAATGGTATGAATTTAGTTGAACCAATTAGTTTTACACAACCAATTGTAGATGTTAAATCCTCAAGTTCACATGTAGCAATTACTTTGAGTACTGCTGCGATTATGCTAAACCTAGAAATGGAAGAGGTGTTTGAGTTTTCGCCAAATTCAGAATTTAACTTCACTTTAAATACTTCCTTTTTTGAAGAGAATACTGTTTTTTTAGGTACTAAAGAGACTGGAATTTTAACTGCAGTAAAAGAGGTTCCAAATACTTATTCAGAGATTCACCCAGAAGGTCCCTTGTCTAATGATGTTTTTTCAATTGCGGCAAATAACAGCAATTTATGGGTAGTTTATGGTGGTTATAATGATGTTTTTGGTCCTACTTTTAATAAACAAGGTTTTAGTCATTTTAATGGAGAAAATTGGATAAATACAAAATACAATCCAGCTTTTCCTGTGACAGATTTAAGTCATATTACCATCGATACAAACGCAGAAAATAAAGTATATATAAGTTCTTTAGGAGATACAAAAAATATAAATAGTGTTTCTACTGGAGGAATTTTAGTAGTTGAAAATGACGAAATTGAAACTTTTTTTAACCAATTAAATAGTCCCTTAGAAGATATAGTCGCTACAGATTTAAACAGAGTTACAATTAGAGTAAATGGATCCGCTATAGATAGTGAAGGTAATTTGTGGGTAACAAATATTGGAGTACCAAATGAATTAAAAAAACTTTCAGTAAACGGACAATGGTCTAGTTTTGATATGAGATCCGTTAAAACCAATGGAGCTTATGGTTTGAGTGAAATGGTTATAGACAGAAACAATAGCATCTGGTATGGCTCTAGAAATAATGGCGTTTTTGTTTTTAATGAAAATGGAAATCGAAAAAAAGCGCTAATAACAGCGCCAAATTTAGGGAACCTACCAGATGCTAATGTGAATGCATTGGCGGTTGACAGGAGTAATCGTATTTGGATTGGTACAAAAAGTGGCTTAGTTGTTTATACCGGTGCTTCCGGAGTTTTTGATGATAAAACTCCAAATGCAAGTAGCATTGTAATTAATGGAGATGAAAATGGCTTTGGAGAAAGACTCTTAGGAGATCAAACGATC
>TARA_B110000503_G_scaffold45866_1_pt1 | contig 23321 bp, 16 predicted proteins | sample TARA_B110000503 | Tara Oceans TARA_B110000503 (sample SAMEA4397472) | marine metagenome | biome: Polar Biome; feature: [SRF] surface water layer (ENVO:00010504); material: water (ENVO:00002006), including particulate matter (ENVO:01000060) such as... | depth 5 m | reverse complement strand
ACCAGGACCTAATACGTCACCTGTAAGTGTATCTATAAGTGTTCGTAAAATACTATTACGACCTAAAACAAGAGCAATAACATGACAACTAATAAGGATAACAAGGCTATAAGGCTCGACAAGATCAAAAAAGGCTTGTACTGGACGTAATGTAAGTACATCAATACTAGTAAGTCGATAAACAGGGGCTAATATATAAGTTAAAAGATCATTTCAGCGGTGTGTAATACTAATCTGTAGAGACATTATATTTAATAAAAAAATCACGTAATAAACACAAAGGTTAGTTAATAAATTGTAGTTAACATGTATTAAAGCCTGCTTAGGTTAAAATCTTGCTAGAATATTACTAAAGGAAATTTAAAAGTTATACTATCCGGCGCTTTTTCTCGAAACAATCTTAACTAAATAAATATCAACTAACTCTTGCTTAAACAGTTAAAACTATAAAGTTGTAAAGAGTAATATACTTAAAAAAAATAGTGTAAAGCAGACAAGGTTGAGTCGTTTACGTACTACAAATAGGATAGAAGTTGGCATAGAATAGTAGTGTAGGCTTTTAAATTGTTGTTTAAAGCGTAATGCAGATGTAGTAAATTTCATACAAATTAAAAGACTATACAAATTAAATGCCCTCCTAACTTATGCTTTAATGCTTGTTGGTGAGTAATAATTCCCTTAGTGGTGTTTAAAATTAAATTAGATCCCCCAACATTATGCTTAAGTATTTTTAAAGCTTTTAACTTTATAAGTAAAGGGTTTTTTGTGTGAGAGAAGACTTTAATGTGCTTGTATGCCGAAGTTGAAGAACGTCAAGTAGGGTAAATTCTATATCATGTGCGGTGTAACCGATAAAATCTTCGAATAATACCCAATGAGTACAAAATCTGTAACATCTGCTTCGCATTAGGTATTACTTTTAAATCAAAATAATAATTTTTTTGAGCAATATTTATTTTTAAATGATTTAGTACATAAATATAGTTTCGTTTTAACAAAGGTTGTTGGAAACATAGGACTCGAACCTATACTATCTAGACCCAAAATCTAGCGCTTTACCGATTAAGCTAGTTTCCATCTAGATATAACTATACTACTCAAAAGACTTACTTAAAAAGAGCGTACGCTTATTATTATAAAGGAATCAGTATGAACAGGGGTAATTTTGTAAATAAACCGTACTTAATAAGCTTATATTTCCTAAGCTGCTAACAATGTATTGAGATGAGTAGTTAATTAGTTGCATTTTCTTTAATAATCAAGAGGAGACTTTTGATCCGAAAATATAAAAAGTAAGATATTGTGTAATAAAAGTAAATTTCATTTAGTATAGTCACTTCTACATACTTACAATAACAGTAACTGTAGTTAAAAAAAAGGTTAAAGTTTGGCCCAAAAATTTAACTCAACCTAATTTTGTTAAGAAATCATATCGGTATCGAGGTAATGCTCCACGAACAGCAATTAAAAAGAGGAGTGCAGTTGTTAACTTGTAAGTTAAAGGTCAGGTAGGTGCTGTATTATGTAATGCTACCGACATAGAGTCCGAACGTAAGTTTCATAAACTTAAAAAGCTGGCATCTATTGTGTATCACGCTAATTTAACTCCACCTACAATGTTATAAAAGAAGCATAAAAGCGCTTCTCATAAATTTTTTGGAGAATGTAGTAAAAAATTCGTAGTTAATTCGATTCATATGTTAATCAACAGAAACACAACAATCTCTTATCAACTACTACGACTTACACCGGGTAATAAACCCTCGTAAGATTCGAAACGGAAAACAAACCGGCATGTTTGAGTTTTACGAAGAACATTATACTGACGACCACTTCTTACACAGCGATTTCGTAAGCGAGATTTGGAGGAATTGAATGGGGTTAGTGAGTAGCAAAACATAGCATAATACCTAATATATAAGGGTGCTTTATTATTTTGTTGGATACTTTTTAGAGTTTGTTTTTTAACAAAATTTTTATAAAAAAAAAATCGACGGTGTTTATCTAATAATTTTCATTGATCTTGGCGAGACAAAATAAAAAACACAGTGTTAAGTTAACTATCGATCAACATCCCCAAAGACAATATCTAATGATCCAATAATTGTTACTAAATCAGCGAAATAATGACCTTGACTCATACGAGACAATACCTGCATATGGTGATACGCTGGTGTTCGAATTTTACAACGGTAAGGGTGAGAAGACCCATCAGAGATTAGAGATACCCCAAATTCCCCTTTAGGTGCCTCTACAGCACGGTAAGTAAAACCTCGAGGTACTTTAATACCCTCACTATAATATTTAAAATGGTTGATTAGACCTTCCATCGAGTTATACTTAGTTTGGTAATTCAATTTATTGTACTTTTCTGTATAAATTGCTTCGAAAAAGGAGAAGAAATTAGAATCTGTGGATTCAGAATTAAATACGTTTGATTTTGCGTGCGAAGTAGTAGATAAGTTGGTTAATATTTGGAAAACAATATTTACACTTTCATACATCTCACGTAAGCGGATTAAAAATCTATCATAACTATCTCCACGCTTTCCTAAATACCCTTGAATCGATAAAAATCAATAGTGGGCGTATGTTTCAGATCGTAAAAAACGTAAATCCTTTTTAACCCCAACTCCTCGAAGGACGGGTCCAGTAACTCCATGAGAAATTGCATCATTTAGGTTTAAACCTCCAACTCCGACAAGGCGAGATTTTCAAATTCGGTTAGTTGCGAGAACAGTAAAAATTTCAGTTAAAGTTTTAAAACAATCACGGGCGAATAAGGAAACATCCATAAAGAATTGATAATTTAAACCAGTTCAGTCGATGTCATTAGGTCTATAAAATGCTGCATGCATTCGAGCTCCAGAAACTCGCTCATAAAATTCCATTAAACGTTCACGTTCTTCAAAAGCTCAGAATACAGGAGCCATATTTCCTACATCTAAGGAATGTGTAGATAGTGCTAGTAAATGATTCAGTATTCGAGTTAGCTCATCAAATAGTACACGAATTTGGACATATAAAGCGGTGTGGGAGACGGTTTTCATTAAAGATTCTATAGCAATACAAAAGGCATGTTCTTGAGTCATCATAGAGACGTAATCTAAACGATCAAAATAGGGGAGTGATTTGAGGTAAGTTCGACTTTCAACAAGCTTTTCTGTACCACGATGTAAAAAACCTACGTGAGAGTCAGCTCGCTCAACTAATTCACCGTTTAACTGGACTACTAATCGAAGGACACCATGAGCGGCGGGATGTTGGGGACCAAAATTTAAGATAAAGCTTTTAACTCTACGTTCAGAGAGGGAGTTTTGTAATAAAGTAGGTTGTCAAAAATTAAAAATAGTCGACTTCAAAACTTACTAAAAATTTACTTTAAGTATAGGTAAGTTTGTAACTTGTAACCATTAATTTATGTATTTTCAGTTATACATGTTAAAGATTTCAACTCTTGAATCAAGTAAGTCTAAAAGTTCAACATCATTTTTAAATGAAGGGTTATAGATAACAAAAGAGGATAGTGTGAAAAAATCTACTTCTATAAATTTAGAAATATCCTTATCAGTGCTACGCATACGTAATACTCAATCGGGGAGTACATGAGATCGTTGCTTTGTTTGAGCATGTGAAAGTTTTTTAAACTTTGATCGAGATAATCGTGATCGTCTTTGTGATTTAAAAGAATATCAATTTAATAATCAGCGATAAACAACATAAAATTTAAATTGTATGATTATCTGGATTACATCCCCCATAAATAATAGTAAACTAGGATTAGTTACTAAATGTCCATTAACGTATACTAACTTACTTTCTAATAAGCTTAAAGCTGTGTTACTATCAAATACAAATCTAGATCGAATTAATAAGTTTTTTAGCTTTAAGTCAATTAATTTACTTTGTACACTAGAAGATAGTTGAGCAAATCGGCTTAAATAAGTAGTTAAACGGTGTTGGTAGCGAAATTTTAAACCCAAAACTTGATTTAATGAGGATCTAGCTGTTCTTCACATTCGGGAGTAACCAGGTTTAAATTTAATACGCTTAATTCGTAAACCATAATCATCGTAAGAATTTAAGCTTATTCCTTGAAAAATTTTAATATCTTCTGATATGGCAGGTAATGCTGCTATATTACTATTCATTAGGTTGGTGTGTCGGTACGTTATTAATTTAGAAAAGATTGTCTCTTGCGTAGTAGTCGGTAACATGGACTTAAAATTAAGTACTCGTTTTTTTTTAAAAACTTTTCGACGTAAAAAAGCGCGACCACTACGTGCCTTTAAAATGTAACGTTTAATATCGTAAACCTTAAAAAATGAGTATTTAATACGTTTGATATAAGCTAAAGCCTTCGAAGGTGTTGATTTTGAAAATAAAGATGTGTAGATAAATCCTATAGTTGATAAAATAAACGGTAGTGCTCGTAAAGGTTTAAATACTAATTTTGCAGTTAAGTTACTAAATTGTGACCCTCTAGCTTTAAAATGAAGCTTACAGGGTTTATTAACTTTTATGGCCTGGAAAAGTTTCCAATTAAGTTTCCAATTAGATCATAATTTTCTTAAACCCACTTGGTAGCTGTTTAAAGTTAACTTTAAACTGAAAAATGAGTTGATAATTGATAATCTTTGATAAGTGGGTGTAAAGAGAAACCACTTTCTCTTCTTCAATAACCGCTTAATTTTACGCTTTTTTAACTTACGTGCCTGCTTAAAGCGAATGACCGGGCCGAAAATTAATCTTTTTTTAACTACAAACCGTTGTTTTAGGGACTTACGTAATTTAAGTAGTTTAACAAGTTTACTTTTAAAAACTATTTTTCGAGCTCGATACTTTTTTCTTTTAATTTTACCCCTTTTCTTTAAAAGTGGGGTATGACACAACAAATCAAGAGATTTAATGTAGAAACTTTTAATTAAAACTGGTCAGGGTTTAGGGTAACCTGCTATTTTAGTAGTAATAGGTCGAATCTTAGTATTGTTAGTTAGTTTGTTTAAGGAGTAATTAAGGCGGTAGGCTTTATTTTTAACTTTACGGTGTCTTTTTACCCGTCGTCGGGTACGTTGCATAAGATAAAAATATGTTGGATAGGAATAAAAACGTTTTAATTTAGCACGATAAGGGAATCTAAAGTGGAGGGTGCGGGGTAATCGTACCCGATCTAATTTAGTTTTTTTACGGCGATTTTTTAAACGAAATTTGAGTGTTAGTGGACTTTTTTTTAAAGGGTCGAGGCGTTGTGTTTCAATAAAATCATAAATGCAGTTAGTTAGTTGTTTTCGAAATATGAAAGTTCTAATCGATGCTGGTGATTCTACTAAAGGTAGTGTAGTACTTAATCTAAACTCCTGAGATTTTAGTGAGGATTTAACAAAATTTTTAGGGGGTAGACTTAGGTGTGGAGTTCCAATTGTAACTAATTTTAGCTTTTTACGGGTCTTTAACAAAGGGGTATACTTAGAAGAGGGTCATAGGTCTAACCGTTTACTAAACTTACCTGTTAGGTGTTTACTTAAGGTACGTCCCTGAATAAATTTACGGAAACGAGTAAAATAGGAGGTCAATAATAAAGTAATTAGGGGTTGTTTATTCTTACTTAGAACAGTTGAAGAGTTGTTAAGTAACGGAATCAGTTTATAAAAAGATAGTTGGGAAATAGTTTTTAAGAATAGTTGGTTATGTAACTTTGAGAGTGCTTTTACCTTAAATCCCTTCTTTCTAAATAAAGTTTTAATTAAAAATTGTTTGGGGAGGGTGGATTTAACTAAAAGTTTATGTCAAAACTTACGTAAGTTACGTCACCAAAAACGTAAGTTTCTCTGCTTCCGGTATTTAGATTTTCTACGCATACGATGCATTTTTAACTTTTTTTTAAAAGAGGTTTGTTGGTTTAAGGCACCATACTGTCGACGGCGTGCACGAATAATAGGATTAAACAGAGGGAAGGGGGGGTTTACAAAGAATTTTTTAAATTTATTAAAATACTTATGGAGGTTATAATGAGGGCTTGGTAAATTTGTACTAAAAGGATTGGATCGATAAGTCGTACTGATACGGGTATATTTTGATTTTAAGTTGACTGTTTTTTTGGATTTTTTTAGAAATTTAATGCGCTGTAAATGTTGCGTATGTAAAGTAGGCTCGAATAGTTGGAACACTGCTTGATAACGAACTAAAAGAATGAGGTTTTGACTCAAAATATTAAACAAAAGGGATGGTTGGTTACCAAAGTTTATTTGAAGTATGTTAAAAAGTTGTATAAACTCAATACTAATTAAATAGTTTACTTTTTTTGGTGATAATATAAATTTCATATATCAATAGTTTAAAAATTATTTTAAAATCATAAAACTGCTGCTTTATTCTTTCTTTTAACAACACCTGTATTTTTACTTTTCTTAAATTTTTTCTTTACAATTTTAAAGTTAATTTGCTCGTCTTTTTTTTGCTTATTCATCTCCCGCTGCATTTGTCCAATAAAAGCTCGTAATGTATTATTTACAAAATAAGATGTTCAAGCATTAGATCATGTTCGTTGACCACGTGAAGGTTTTCCTAAAGCCTGAGCTTTCCCTCGCGTTGTTTTTAATAAATATAGTTTAACTATAGATAATTTTTTAATATCCTTGATTAAGTGGTTGATACTACTAAGCTGTGAAAAAATAATATTTAAGGTTGAAAGCATACTTTTGCTGCTTTCTGTTAAGTGAAGGTAGCGTTTTTTTAAAACATTATTTAACTCAAATCTATAAAGAATTTGGCGCATTGTTGGGTGACTAATACCGTACACTTCTGTACAGAAGGAATCTAAACTATGGTTAAATGAGAATACGCGGCCATTAAAAAATAGCCCCTTTGATCAATACATTTTTAAAACTTGTTCAAATTTCAGTTATTTTTTTTTTTTTTAATCTGCTTAGCTTTATAAAGTGCTAGTTTTCTATTTCAAACAAACTCTCCAAATTTGTAACCCATCATTCATTTATTTACAAGTTTTTTTCTAAATTTTAATCCAGAATGCACGTTAACTAATATATCCTCATAGACTGATGATACTGTAGTTGATCTATCATATATAAACTTCTCTTTTTTACGATGAAGTGGGTTTTCATACATAAGGAAAGCTTGTCTTCATGTTGTAGAAGATGCGTATAATACTCGGTAGGTTTTTTTTTGATTAGTATTAAAATTTTTCAACATAAAACACAAACAAAAGTAACGCTATATACTAGGGAGGTTACTTAAATTTAGTTGTCTTCCCTCAAGGTGTTCGAGGGTAACGGATGGATTTTGTTCGACCACCGTGTGGGTGATCAATAGGATTCATAGCAACTCCACGAACAATAGATTTTTTACCAAAATTTTTAAGAAAACCAGCTTTTCCGTTAGCAATATGTTTCTTTTCTGGTAAAGAAACACAACCTAATGAGCCTAGAGAGTATATAGAAAACTGTTTCCGAACTCCTGAAGGGAGTTGAACCAGTACTAAATGCTTATCAAAATCAAATTTAATTAACTTACCATAACAACCTGAACTACGTATATACTGAATACCAACACCCGGGTATAATTCAAGTAGAGAGATTTTCGATAATCGCTTAATCATCATAACTAAAAATGGTTGGTTTGTTGCTAAAATACTTGTAGATAGTGAGCTAAAACTTTTCCAAACAGGATGCATTATTGAAAATACTTTATGAGATTCTGTAGTTGGTATATAAGAAACTCCACCACAAGATAAAAAAATTAAAGCAATGAGTTTGTTAGAGCCCGGGACAAGTTTAAGTGTATCTATAAAAAATATGTTAGAAGTACGTAAGGAGTAATTAATTCGAGGGATAATTAACTTAATTTTCAAAGACTTTTTAGTTCAAATAGATACTCTTCCAAAACTTGAACGACCTCCTCAAGATTTCTTTGTTCACATAAGAGGTTTATAGTGTGTCTTATTGTATCATAAGGATGTTAATTTTATAACTTTACGGGAACCGTTAGATGTAACCTTCATTTTTTTTAAAAACAAAATTATTTTAGTAGCAATTTGAGCTGTAATAGTAGAACTAGTAGCTTATAAACTTCTAGATGCATGTTTAAAACTAATTGGTTGTTGATATAGGTCAATTTTGTAACCAAAGAGTTTAAAATTGAAGGCTTTAGGGAAGGGTTTCGTACTAAAGACCCGTCAACTTTGTACACCAATGAGGTTTGAAAGGGTGACGACTTTCCACTAAAAAATTTAGTATCGTTAGTTGTACAGTATAATATACTAGAGTGTTTTAAAAATTGATAAATGTGTCATTGTTGATAATTTTTCTGTAAACAGTAATTAACGACTTTTTTAGTTACTGTCACATAATTAATAAACTCAAATCCTGTATAAAAACCTGAACTATTTGGTAATAAAAACAAAACATTATAAAGGAAAAAGGAGTGTTTGTACAACGATCGGACTAATAAAAATCGTAAATAACGTTTAAAAAAGTTATATTCTTGTGATCAGTCAGCGAGTATATTATGGTATAGTAACCACTGATTAAGGTGTCGTCTACGTCCTCAAGATTTCCGCCGTACTAAAGAAACGGTAGTTCTGTCTTTACGGAATACCGTAGTTTCTTTAAAAACCGATTCGTTACTAATTCTTTGGAAAACTTTATAAGGGTGTATTGAGTTACGGTTAATTTGATTTATATATGATCACCGCCGTACCATTCGCTCGAAGTATTTAGTTCAGATAAAACAAACCCTATTTTCCCTTGTAATTGTATAAGGCCAAATAATAGCGCTTCTGCAGTGGGTGGACATCCGGGAACATAAATATCTACTGGAATTATACGGTCACAACCACGAACGACGGCGTAAGAGTAATGATAATAACCACCTCCGTTAGCGCAACTACCCATAGATAGGACTCACCGGGGATCTGGCATTTGTTCATATAAACGACGCATTGTCGGGGCCATTTTATTTGTTAAAGTTCCAGCAACAATTATTAAATCAGAGTGTCGTGGTGATGCTCTAAAAACAATTCCAAAACGATCCTGATCGTATCTACTCATAGCAGCGTGCATCATTTCGACTGCACAACAAGCTAATCCAAAAGTTAATGGTCATAAAGATCCTGCTCGTGCTCACGAAACAATAGAAGTTAACTTAGTTGAAATTCATTCAAGTTTCATTACAATAAAGGTTACCTGCAGATATAAATCTTTTAGGAAGGGGCTGCGTAATACGATAGTATTAGAAAAGTCGTAAAGACTTTCGAACATATTTAGTGTGACCTTCAGGTCGAGACGTTCCATAAACGGATCTTCGCTTTTTTTTCGAAATAACAGGGGAGAAGTCGTAGACTCCACGAACTAGGCTATAACCTACTCCAGGTAAATCATTAGCTCGTCCACCATTAACTAAAACCCGGTTATATTTGGAACAGATATACCCAATTCCGGGAATTCGTGCAATTAAGCGACGTAAGCTTGTTAATGTAACTTTAGCTATATGACGTACGGCTGAATTTGGCTTTTTAGGTGACATCGTAGTTACTTTATTTACAATACCTTTAATTTGCGGTCGTCCTTTTAAAGCAGGAGTTCGATTATAATTTATGCGCGTATATTTTTTATCACGAAAAGCGGATTGCCGTAAAGTTCCAATTTAAAAACAGTGTACAGGTTATTAAAAAATAAAAGCTTGTCAGGTTAATCCTAACCAAAACATTAAAAAAATTAACCCTCCGTAAAGAAAAACCTCTCTTGAAGTTAAATCAGCAGGTAGCTTTCTCAATAAATGTATAGAAGCTCCAAATAATACATTCATTCAACTTCTGAAAAAAAAAGTTGGACCAAGAAGATACAAAAAGAATATAAAGACTAGACAAAGTAGGGGAAATAGGTCAAAAAAAAACGAAAAGAATAAAATTTCAGAAACAAACATTATAGATCCTGGAAACCCTAAAAATACTAGTGTATTGATTAACGTTAAGATGAAAAGTTTAGGGCATAAAAAATTTAGTCCACTTACTTCAGTAATTAATCGGGTTTTAAAACGACGACTAATAGCGTCTACTAAAAAAAAAGAATTTGTTGATAACAGAGCGTGACTAATAAGCATAGAAAAGCTAGCAAGCATTAGAGCCGATTGCCCACTAATAATACAAATAGTTAATCAATGCATCTCAATAACAGTAGAATATGCAACTAGTTTTTTTAAGTCAATTTGGTAGAATAATTTGAACACTGCATCAATAATACCTATAGTTAAAAAAGGGTATACAATATAAAAAGTAGGCTCTAGATGAACACTGATAAGGCATTTTAATAAACCAAAGAATGCGAATTTTACTAAAACACCACTTAAAAATATTGAAAAATTCGTAGATGCCTCAACATGTGCTTTAGGTAATCAGCCGTAAAAGGGTCAAATAGGTAACTTTACACCAAACCCAATTAATCAACATGTAAATAGGAAATTTACCTCAAAAGAGGTAAAATAAAACTCATTAATTTGATAAAAAGATGACGTTCCACAGATAAAAAATAAATATAGGAGGGAAAACAGTAAAAACATAGCCCCAAATTGGGTTCAAAAAAACATTAAATAGGCAGCTTCAACGCAGCGACGAGTTTTAGCAAAATTATACAGGATAAAAAAAGACGGTACTAAGAGCATTTCATAAGATAAAAAAAAGAGGATTAATGAATCTGTAAAAAATAAGATATAACCTGACATTAGGATTATTGATACATAAAACATGAAGCTAATTAACTCATTCGAATTATAAGCCATACAAAATAAAACGGAAAGTGTCGTAACAACTATAAAGATATAAATAAAAGGGAAGTAATAAATAGAAACTAGGTGCAGTGATGTAGATGTAGATCAGATCCCAAAATCTAGAAAATAGTAATCGAAAAAGTCAATACCCGAGCTTTGGGTATCGCTATAAAATGTAAAGGTTGAGAAAAAATCAAAAAGATAAAATAATACGAGGAGTGCTCAAAATGAGAAGAACACAAAAAAATTTAAAATATATTTAAAACTACTTGTTGTTAAAGCAAATTTAAAAAAGCTGGACAGGTAAAATAGTCGTAAAAAGTAGAAGGTTGTAATTGAAACAAAAAACAGAAAGATTACGTAATAGATAAATCCATATCACAACACTAAAGAACATTAGTTGCTAAAACTGTTACTATGGCGTGATAATCTACGAGCTCCGCGTACAGTGAAAACACGAGTATCACGAAAAACTATAGATGTTGGGACCGTAATCTTTGTAATAACTTTTTTAAAAAAATATCGAGCTCGTCCGGGACGTAAATTTTTAAACTCTAGTAAAAAACACCCTCCACTTAAGCTTACAAATCACGTGTTTAATTTACCAGCACCTTTTCCCATTCGAACTCCTTTAGCTTTTTTAGTTAAAGGCATGTGGGGGAATATGTTAAATCATACGCGGCGTTTAGTAAGGTCTGATTTCTTAACTGCCCGTTTTAGGAAAACTTTTAATCTAAAAATTCGTTTTGCTGAAATTCGTACAGGTCGGAGAACACGTAGCCCGCAATCACCGTAATTAAGGCTGGATGTGCGTCATTTTAATACTGATCGATTTTTTTGTTTATTTTTAAATTTAAACTTTCGAGGTTGTAACATCATAAAAACACAATTAACCTACTAAATTAAGGTTCATTTTGAACATAAAAATAAGTCATCAATATAAAAGGCACCAAAAATTAAAAAAAATGAGATTGCGTAACTTAAGTAAAAAAAAATGGGGACTGCTCTAACATTTAGTTCGAAGATTGGTTGGAAATTAGCAGAATTAGATGCGTTTAAAAATCGAACATTTTGTACATAAAAATATAAACTTACAAATAAAATTAGAAAAAAGAATGGAAATGCAGCACTAAAGTTAGAGCCACAAAGTAGTATAAACATAAAAACTTTTGAAAAAAACCCAGTCAATGGAGGTATTCCGGCCATTGAAAAAAAAGCGATTAAGATCATTTTAGAGAAAACACTTTCTGCACCTAAATCATTAAAAGAGAAGGTTGTTTTTTTTTGTACGATAGTTGATTGAAATAGTGTAAAGAATATTAATAGGAGGGAAAAGTTATAAGCTGTCATATATACTCAAACTAAAGATAGACTTGTAAGGAATTCATAATACAAAACCAGGTAAAGGACACAAATTAGTAACTTGTAGTTAGTTACTGCTAGTTTTGGGGGGTAGTTTATTCTGTAAATGTAAACTGAAGGTGTATAAACTTAGGCGTTGTGAATAGTTTAATCGTAAACTACTTTTTAAGTTAATTTTTTGGCGACGTTTAAGTCCAACTAAGGTTGTGTGGGTTTTTGTATCCTGAGTTTTATACTCTAGTCGTCATTGTCTTTTATGTTTTTTAGCGCTACGGTGTTTACATACAGCAATAGAAAAACACAATTAAATACTACTTGGAAGGGGTTAGTAAACTTATAGAATAAAAATAAAATCTATAGTATTTAAACTACTTAAAGCTAAAAATACTAGAAGTGTATTTAAAATACTACTAAGGGCGAAGAAGGCTTTTATGTAATAAGATTCAAATAAAATAAAAATAAGCATTAATAAACCGAAAGAGAGTAAAAATAAGCTAACTAGTACGTTAAAATAAAAAACCTCATTTAGTAAAATAATTAAGACATAGGAAAAGTATAATATAAGGAAGTAATAAAAAAAAAAGATATAAAAAAATAGTGCATGGAAAGACATTCCTTTAAAAAAAGTTGGTTTTCAAAAATAAAAAGGAGCTAAACCACACTTAAGAAAGATACAAAATAAAAAGTTAAATCAACATAAAGTGATGTAAAAAAAATCTTTAATATTACTTACACTTACTACATACTGGAATATTAATTCAATAAGAAATCAATCAAATGTTACAAATTTAATGTAAAACAGAAGTAAAAAAAGAAACAAATTTAAAGACCCTAAAAGGGATATTCAAAAAAAAAATAAAAGGGTTTGCAGAAAAGCAAAGGGAAGGGAGTATTGGAAGTAATTATGGTTGGAAAGGCTTGTAATTGTGTAAAAATAGGATGTCGAAAAAGTTGAAGTTGCTAAAAAAAGTAAAATCAGTGTTGATAAAATTTCAATAAAAAATATAAAAGAGAACAAGTTTGTAGTATAAAATAGTAAAAGGATTCAGAAAACAAAAAAGTAGGTAACTAATGAGTAGTCATAAACTTCAGTTGTAGTGAAGTAATAAGCTGTGGAGTAAACAACTCAGACAAGTAAAAACCAAACCAAGATTCAGTAAAAAACTTTATACTGAAAAGCTGTTAAAGCTAAATGACCAAATCAGACTAAAATTGTAGGGCTAACTCAAGTCAAATTTAAGCATAAAAATAGGGCTAACGAGGGGAGAAAGCTACTTAATAAGTCAAAACCCGTTAAATAATAAAAATCAGTACAGTTTGAAAACTGATTGTACTGTGTATAATCATTTAAATTTGCTAATAAATAAAATTTTACCAATACAATTAGGCTAATATATAAGAATATAAAAAAATAAGTAAAGCTTCACAGATGTGAATAAGTTAAAAATAATGTTAAGGTGTCTAATTTTCCAAAAGAATTAGAATTTAAAATCAAAATTAATTTAATTACTACTTAATACAATATTTAAGGGTAAATCATAAAACTAAACTTAGCGTTAAATAAATAAATAGTAGGTGTATAATCCAAAGGGATAGGGGGGTTGTTTTTAGGAGAACTTTTTGTAAGAAAAAGATATGTACTGATGTATTCACACAACTAAATATGGGACTTACTGGTATAAAAATAAATACTAGTATAAAAGTAGGGATTATTAAATAATTCCGTGTTGCTGCAAATCAAATTAGATACTCGCGCCTGGACTTGAACCAGGACCCAAAATGGACGAGGTTTTAAGCCTCGCATGTCTACCAATTCCATCACACGAGCTTAGATTTTATAGAATTTTTTTATTACTACTGAATAAGCTATATGAATAGAAGTTAACTGCAGAACCTCGTATTAAAATCTGGCATGTTTTTAGAAAAAGTAAATTAGTTTCGAGAATGGGGAAAGTATTTTTTGTTATCAGTAAAGCAGTTTTTAGTTGCTCTAGTGAAAGTAGTGTATTCTCTTTTGCGAAAAAAGAGGATACTGATACTTTACAAGTATAAAGTTGAAACTTAAACTGCTCTTTAGAGAAAGTTTTATGAGCCATCGGGGCTTTTGTTAAAGTATACATCTTACGGCGTTTTGGTAAAAATGAAAAGGTTACAGATTTATTCTTTGTTTGACGTCCTAAAGTAAACGTGAGGTAATAAAGTCAGGTTAAAATTGTGTATGATTTTTTAATACCGATTCTAATCCTTGACTTATTAGTTTGGAAAAAAAATCGACTGTAATTAAAAAAGATATGTGGTGCAACTCACGAAACAAAAAGGAAGTAGTATCTAATATCAAACTTCTTAGTCTTTAGAACTTGTACGTTATTATTTAAACTAGAAGCTTTATGCATTATATTATAAGAAAGGTGGTACGAGTTACTTAAAACTTGCTTGCTATTTAATGTAGATGATAGGGGTGTATTAGTATTGTAAAACAAAATCGGATCAGCAGGAATCGAACCTACATTATTAGATTGAAAGACTAAGGTCCTAACCATTAGACGATGACCCGTTTAAATAAACTTATTAAACTTGTAAAGAAATGGGTAACTGTACAATTAAGTCGCTGTTTGAGTCGTAAAAGACTTCCTTAACTCCTATAGAAGGGAAACTTTTTTGAAAAGGTGTGCTGGTATCTCCATACTGCAGCATTAAATTACGTAAATCTTTTTGACCGTTAAAGACAATTCCGTGTAACTCAGCGACTTCACGCTCTAGTCAACTAGAATTTGAATATAATTCACTGATGGAATGTAAGTTAAATAGGGTTGAACTTTCTAAATTACCTAAACTAAAAAAAAAAAGTCGTTCATGACTGCGGAGATTATGAAAATTATAAACAACAGTTGTATGAGAAGAAGTTTCAAAATTACCATGACTTTCAAATAAAGAGTGATTAGGTAACTCATAAGCAAAAATATCAACTAATTGGGTGTTATGGAATACCGAACTAAATCGAAGATGAAAACTAGTGTAATATATAAGTAATTGTGGTAAGAAAATAGAAGTTATTTTACTAAATTGTAAGTGATATAATAAATAAAAGTGAGGTAAATTAAATAAGATATACTCGAAATAAAGTTTTAAATTAAAATTTCTAGATCTTTTTTTATGTGTTAAAAAACTAAAACCTGTATCAAAAGAAGTATTTAAACCCATATAGTAATGTTTTAAGGTGGATTCGAACCACCGACCCCAGAGTTTTCAGCCCTGTGCTCTACCAACTGAGCTATTAAAACTAATAAAATTTATTAAACAAATGTAAATACTAGAACTAAAAAAATATATGCAACTAATTTAATTAAACTAAGAAAACTAATTAAATAAGAAAAACTAAAGTAAAAATTAAACATAGAATTATAAAAAAAAGAAGTATTCTATTAAATACAAAGTTCTGTAAAAAACAAAAAAATCTAATTTACTAATAAATTAAATAGACCAAATAAGCCTAAAAGATTTATATACATATACGCTCTCTAATACACAAGTGGTAGAGGGGGGGGGGTGTACACCCTGTTTTGTAAGAAGTAAAATAAAAGAAAAAATGGCCGAGTGGACGAAGGCGACAGACTGTAAATCTGTTAGGTAACTCACGTTGGTTCGAATCCAGCTTTTTTCAAATACACTTTATGCTATAAGCTTAAGTTCGACTGTTAGTTATTTTAACAATCAAAATTTAAATAAAGTACTATAAGCTTAAAAACGCTTTCAAAAAAACAATGTCAGCAGAAATTTTATAATAATAAACGTATATGATGAATTAACTATTCCTTTAGCTCTTCTCAACGTTATATTAAAAATAAAAAACAAATTCAAAAACTTTCTAGTTTTTCAAACTTACCACATAATTACTTAAGTAGTTTTTCTTTTTGTGAGAAAAGAGCTGCTACAAACCCGGTGAAATGGTTTTTAAATCCAATGTTTCACTTAAGTGGTAGTGAGTTTACGATTCGAAACACCCACCTAACCCCTATTTTAGTATATCAAAAATTTTGATTAACCTTGTGGTCAACTACAGTAAATAGTCGCGTATTTCGAATTTTTAAAAAGCGTCTAGGTATTGTATTGAAAAAGCAGGACGTTTTAGAGTGCATACTTTATCCCGCACAACGTTGGTACGCCTTAACATTTTTAAATTTTTGTCGCTCCTATAAGAGTATGCTAAATCGGAGTTATACACGATTTAGTTATTTCTTATATTACCAGAACCGAAAAGCATCTGTGTGTTATAACTATAAACTCTATTTTACTTTTACACCAAATCGATTTTATATTAATTTAAGTAACGCAGAAGGTATTAATTACCTCTCCTTATCAATCGGGTTACTATTAAAGTTTTTTAAGCATCAAAAATCTTTAAAAAAGAATAAATCCTTAAAATTTCTACTTGTAAAATTTTTGCGTAAATTGATTATTGTTTCAAAAATCGATAATTTAATCGTGTTTCTAAAGAAAACACCTACACTTGTTTCAGAAGTATTTAGATTCTTAATAAACCCTCTACCTTCGCCATTTCTTGATCCTATAACTAACCGAACAATTCTAGAAGAAGGAAGATCCAGTTATCGCATTAACATCAGTTATATCTATTTTTTAAAAACTATCTCTTACACTTCAATGAAACAGCGGCAGCGTGGCCGCTTAAAAAGAAAAATTACAAAGAAAGTAATCAGTAAAAACCGAATAGTTGATGAAGCGTAATCAATAGTATAGTAAATTATAAAAAGTCTTGTACCTTTCTGTACGTATTTGGATTATAATAAAAGTAATGTTTATGAGTTTGACTTTGGCTCGGAGTGAACGCGTGCAAAATCTCTTGACACATGCGAATTTTTTTGAGTTAGTTTTTTTAACTCATTGGTGTATGGGTGAGTAATACATGGATAAATTACCCTGAAGTTCGTTTTATTAGCGAATAAAAAGTTTTAGTATAACTGTTAAATAAAGAAAGTACAATACAGTTATTAAATTTATTTAGTAACAACTTTTTAATAACAACTAAAGTTTTTAAAAGAAAGATCGCTTCAGGAGATTTCTATGTTAAGGTAGGTTCAATAATCAATTTTAGAGTTTTCTAAAAACCGACGACCTTTAGCTGGATTGAAAGATCAAACAGTCACACGGGGGCTGAAAAACACCCCGCCGTTGGCAGCAGTGGAGAATATTGGTCAATAAGCGAAAGCTTGAACCAGGGTTTTGTGGAGATGAAAGGTCGCAATGACCGTGAAGGCTAGGACAGTTGTAAAGTTTGTGCGTAGGCTAAAATAATGCTGTTACGCCTGAAGAGAACCCCGGGCTAACAACGTGCCAGCAGCTGCGGTAATACGTTGACGGGGGAGCGTTACTGGCCGTAACTAGGCGTAAAGTGTGGCTAGATTGTCTAAAAACTTATTAGTAAAATCAAAGGAATAGCGAGGTTATCTAATAAAAGTTTAGTACTAGAGATAAGGAGAAGTTAGTAGTATGTATAATCTAGAGATGAAATTCGAACAGGTTATAAAGACTTCCTAAGGCCGCGGCAGTTAACTATCCTTATCTAACGTCGAACCACTTAAGTATGGGTATCGAATAGGATTGGAGACCCTAGTAGTCCATACCATGAATCAATGGGTATTATATTTGAAATAATTACAATTTGGATATCAGCTAACGCGTAAATACCTCGCCTGGGGAGTAAAGCTGCAAAGGTAAAACTTAAAAAGATTGGCGGGAGTTTGTATGAACGGTGGAGCGTGTGGTTTAATTCGACAATCCACGTGTAATCTTACCAACGTATTGAGTATTTGTATTGTCAAATTTGATCGTTTAACATCGCATATATACTAATTGGTACTGCATGGCTGTCGTCAGTTCGTGTTGTAAAATGTCATATTTAGTTATTCAACGAACGCAACCTTTACTACAAGTTTTATATTTATACTTTTATTTTAGAAACTTTTATTAGCAAAATAAAATTAAATATTTCTTGTATGAACTACAAAGCGGGCTTCTACTTTTTATTTTCAGTTTTTACTTTATATATACCACAAACAGAGAATTAGATTTAACACTTTTTATATTCATTTATAAGTAGTTTTAGGTTGTTCCGATTTTTAGTTTGGAAGAAGTATAATTGAAATATTAATCAAAACCTGTTTTGCGGAAGTTAAGGGGAAGTCAAGTCATTATGGTCTAAATATGTTGGGCTACACATGCGCTACAAGGGTAAATTCAGTGAGATGCGATAGAGAAATCTGAAGCAAAACTCAGAAAAATTGTCTCAGTCCGGATTGTAGACTGAAACTCGTTTACATGAAGTCGGAATCGTTAGTAATCGTAAATCAGTATGTTACGGTGAATGATGTATCAAACTTTGCACACACCGCCCATCACGCCCGAAGAGTTGTATCGGCTGGAAACGAGATTTGATGTTATGGAAGTAGTTAAAAATACTTTTTGCTAAGTATGTACCTTTAATTTAGAGGTACACTGCTTCATTTGAGTGCTTCAACGATCAGTTGAAATTTTAAATTTAAATTTAGAATTGCTTAGAACATAACATAGTAGTCCGTTAAAGACGGTGTGGCAATTTGGGCGAAGTTGACACAAGGTAATAGTAGGGGAACCTGTTGTTGGATTACACATATTCTAACTATTAAAACTTAATTATTTTATTGAACTAAATTTAAGATGCGTTGCATTAAGGGGATGCCTTGATATCAAACGTGGTAAGACAGGGAGAGTCTTTATTTACTGTGAGTTTTGGCATAACTGAGATCAGTTAGTAAAATTACACATACAAAGTGAAGTGAAACATCTTATTAACTTTGTTGAAAAAAATCAACTGAGATTAGGAAAGTAGCGGTGAGCGAAATTCTAGAAGCCCATAATCTGTAATAACCAATAAGTTAAAACTGTGGAATCAGTTACCATATGAGGTGAAAGTCCTGTATATATTCGTTATTTATTACCGTAAGTGGTAAGCATACTAAGGGGTATAGTTTAGTGGCAGAACGGTGGTCTTCAACACCACATGTGTGGGTTCGATTCCTGCTACCCTTGAATTTGATTATATTTCCACAACCCTCTGGAATAAAAAAATCCTGACTTAATCGTCAACCTTTAAAAAATAAAAAAGTTAGTAAACAAATTAGACGAGTTCTTCGCTGTAAGAGAGTTTTTAGACGATGAAGATCCTGATTTAGTCACAAAAACCGCTCTCGTTTAAAACTTAAAGCGCCTTTATGGATGATATCTAAAAGACGGTATAAAGCTGATGTACGCTCACAATTTTTAATAAGCTCCGTTAATAATTTAGGTCTCATAAAACGTAAGAAAAGACGTATTAGAAGATGAAGACGCTATAGAAGATGAAGATACTCTAAACCAAAATTATTTCGAAAATCTAATTCTAAACGTAATCGTAAATGACTTCGGGGAAGTTATAGACGATTTTTTCTACCCCAACATAGCGTTTCAAAGAGACTAGGTAAAATTCCGTTTTTTCGTTATTTATTACGTAATAGAAAATTTTTTAAATTATATAAATTTTCTCGTAATAATCGAACCTTATTTACATTATTAAAAATATGCAGTCGTGTAGCTGCTGTGAGTAGTAAAGTTAAGGGTGTTATTAAGGTCACTAAAATTACTAAAATTACTAAAATTACTAAAATTACTTTAAAAAAATTTAGTAAAAAGTTACTTTTTACTAAAAAAGTCCTAAATAAATTACCCTCTTACAGACCACGAAGATCAATGAATTTAAGTAAGAAGGTTAAAAATTCTTTCAAAAAAGCTAAAATTCAGCGACTATGACGCCGAAAAAAGGGCCTTAGAGGTAGTACAAAATTAGGTACACGTCAACTTTTTTTTTATACTCTTCTTTGAAAACCTTCTCGGATATTTAAATTTATAAACAATTCCAGTATAAAATTAGATAGTGAGTTAATAAATCTACATTTACAAGCTGTTTTAGGTATTAATAAAAAACAAATCAACAACTTTAATTATCCTAGATTTAGTTTTTTAATACTCACCTCCTTATACTCTCATTTACAATACACAAAGTCTAATCTTTTTCAATTTTTATATAGATTTAAGCAATTGTCACAGATATTAATTAACTACAATATCGCTAATTTAACCCAATTTAGTAGTAATCGACGAAATTTACTAAATTATAAAAAAATCCTAACAACTACTTTATCAAAAGTAATTATTAAGTCAGAGACAAAAAACACTATATTAAGACGCCTATATAAAGGTATTAACGTCTCACGGCGAAGAAAGCCAAAACAGCGTGGATATGTCAACGGACGCTTAATTAAACACTACAGTAAGCTTCGCTCATTACGTCTAAATAAGGATTTTACTTTTCTGACTAGACTGAGTTTTATCGGTAATTTAAATAAACTTTTTGTACGTTCTTTAAAGACGAAGTTAACCCATTACCGAATAAATAGAGTAGAGTTTTTTACAAACCACTTAATACGTTTACACCCCCGACACGTTGTATATAATACCTCAAAATATAAATACCCTTTCGTACCTATCACACACCAAACACCAACATTAAGCAACTTTAACCTCTATAACACTCTTAGTAAAAAACTATCTCTAAGTAATACTAGAAACGTTAACGCCGTAAACACCCCTCTAGGAATCTTTAATTCGGTACTTTTTTTAAGTAATAGTCAACTTTTTAGCGGTTATACTAACAATAACAGACGTCGTCGTAAATTACGTCGTAGAAAATGACAATTTAAAAAGTGTTTTTTACGATGTGTTTATAATACTAGTGTAAAACTATATAAAACGAGACCTAACCGGTTAGTATTACATAAGAACCAGTACTCTGTCACTGCTGGAAACAAAAATACTAATACAGTTGTTAATTTAGTATTAACTTCTAAGGTTTTACACAACTGTAATTACCTAATCAATTATTTAGGATTCTCACTTTTTTCGCTGTCTAAACAAAGTTGAAACTCGAATATAAAAAACTTAACATTAAGTTTATCGAGCGAACTGGGTTTACAATTCTTTAATAATCGAGTGAATATATATAATACCTCAAACTTGATTCCTCGTAAGTTTTTTCGATACAATATAAAGAGAAAATTATTAAAATTATTTAAATTTCATAAATTTTCCCAAAATGTTGTTATGTGATATTACAATATGCTAATCCGATTTATGGAGTTTTGTAGTGGAAAAAAAATTTCTATAAGATTTAACCCCTTCTTGGAAAATCACCTCAGTCTTGTTGATTTAGCACGTTGTTCTGTATGGAATGGTCGTGTTCGAAGTTTTCAACGTATCCTGGGACCTAAAATCTTTTTAAACGAATCTTTAAAGATTCTTTGTTTGTCTATTCGTCATAAAGACCCTACGTTTTTATCAAATTGATTGCGTGGGATGCTTTATCGTATGAGTTTTTGAAAGTATCGATTACTTTTCCGTTACTTGAAATTTTTATTAAGATACCTATTCTACCCTTATTTTAATGAGATGGGGTTTAAAGGTTTTAAACTACGTTTAAAGGGGAAGATTAGTGTTGCAGGAAATGCCCGAACACGTACTCTTCATTACGCTATTGGCCAAACTAGTTATTCCCAGTTTAACCATCGAATTGTCTCTGATTACAGCACTATTAATACATTTACAGGTGTATTAGGTTTCCGTATTTGATTCTTCTTTTAATTTTAAATTATATGAAATTTACCTCTGAATTCCAGTGATTAGAGAGTTTTTTAGTTTGTGATTCTTTTTGACTCGAAGATGTTATAACTTGAGATGAAACATTCTCGTTAGTATTTTCAGAGTATGACTTTTTATCTTTTATTACAAATGGTTTTTTTGTAAATTGTTACTTTTTTCTCGATTCACGCTCTAAAATTTCATTTTTAGATAGTGTACTAATCGGTGAGTACGGTCGTGACTTATTTGTTTTCGAACTTTTTAATTCCTTTATGTGAGATAATTTCTCTTATATTTATAATACAATGTTTCACAGTCAGTTTTTATTTTATACTGATTATCAAGATTACTTTACTGTAATCTTACACCATTCTCCCGAGTTATCCCTCGCTTTAGTTGATTACATCCAATTATACTGAACATTAGCTACTTTTAATCAGACACCTATTGCAGTTTTTGATTTATTTTCAGATTCTACCAACACCGTTTTAAGTGAGTTCTTAGAAAATATTACAGGTTTAATCTTTTTTTTCTGAGGTTTAATCTTATTTTCTGGTACCTTTCGTCTTGCACGCTGATCCCAAACAAGTGAAGCTTATTGAGTTCGTATAGAAAACTACCTGTTTAGTTTTTCTAGAACACATCGTGTTCAATACGAAGCTATTTTGAAGTCTTTTTTTATGCTGTTCTTATATTTTTCTATTATGATAGCTTCATTTGATGATGATCATGAGGAAGCTCTTGAATTATTAAATAATCTTTGTTTCAACCTACTTTTATTTTTTTTTGCCTACTTTATTTATAAATACTCAATTCATTTTTTCGCTTTTTTAGAAGCTACTGTCGCAGAAGGTCGTTCTTTAGCCTTTGCTATTAAACAATGTGGTCGTGATATTATTAATAGTGGTTCTTTACTACTCCGTGTCGTAGTTTTAGTAATTCGTTTAAATATTTATGATGGAGTTGATGATGTTCTAGATTCATATTATATTTTTGTTGCCGATTTTGATGATGACGAATATTTTAATGATTTAGGTTTTTTTATCTCTCCTATTTTATTTTTTGATGGAGATGTTCACGATGATCGGTCTTTATTTTTAGAGGATGAGGTAGACTTATTTATGGATTTATTTTCTTTATATTTTATGATTTGAGGTAAATTTGCTTTATTTATCGCCTTTATTTTAGAGGAACTAGGACGTGTAGCTCTAGCTCTTTTTATCACTTACTTAATTTTATTCGAAGTTCAGGCCGTAAACCGTTCTTACGTCGAAGATACGTTCTTTTTGAATAAGCGTATCAATTATTCTTCAAAATTATAATTAATTCTATTTTTATAGAATATAGTTTTGTTATAAATGATGGTCCCAATTAGCTTACTCTAATTACCTTATTCTAATTTAATTATTATAATTTAATTATTATAATCGTAAATTATATCCTTAAATAACAAGCAA
>TARA_B110000503_G_scaffold27184_1_pt1 | contig 23342 bp, 21 predicted proteins | sample TARA_B110000503 | Tara Oceans TARA_B110000503 (sample SAMEA4397472) | marine metagenome | biome: Polar Biome; feature: [SRF] surface water layer (ENVO:00010504); material: water (ENVO:00002006), including particulate matter (ENVO:01000060) such as... | depth 5 m | reverse complement strand
TGGATTAATCCGCCAAGTCCTACAACTTCAACTGGAATATCTCTATCTCGAAGTGCCTGCTCTATCTCACTTATATATTTTCGTGACCGGACAAGTACGGCAAAAGTTTGTGGCTCTAATGGATCGGCGCAACGCTCTGGTGCAAACCAGTGCTTAGCAAAGTGTTCTGCGATACCAATTGCCTCCATAGCAAGAGTTTCATACTGACCACAGAGAAGTTGGCCCGCACCAGCTTGGCTCCGCAGTTTTAGTCGTTTGACACTTGCAGCTCTCCCACCACGTCCAACAATTAGCTCGCCGATTTTATCTACAGCCTGATTAGCAATCTCAAGAATGTTCTCATCGTTGCGCCATGTAGTAAGCAGATTATGTTCAACACATTCGGTAGCTGAATCACCTACAAAGTACCTACCAAATGAATCTAGGGTCTGAGCGCTCGCGCTGCGCCACCCATAAATAGCCTGGTTTGGGTCTCCCACAGCAGTTACGGCATGGCCTTGGCCGAAGAGTGATGATAAGAATTTTACTTGGCTTACCGAGGTATCTTGATATTCATCTAAAAGGACTACCTTAAACTTTGTGCGTTCACTCTTAATAATTTCAGAGTTTCCACTGACAAGTTTTGCAACCAGTGACATCTGGTCATTGAAAGTAAGTAGCCCGCGCTCTAGTCGATATCTTTCGTAGGAATCAACCATTGGAAGTATTGCAAGGCGCTCTCGCAATGATGCCTGCAGATTGCGCACTTCATCGTTGGATCTAGAATCTGAAATAGTTGAAAACTTATCCAGAATACCTTCGCAGAAGCTACGGACATCATCCGTGCTCTTGCCGTGTTCGCCGAGCGCAGCAGATAGTGACATTACTTTATCTACAACAGACTTTGCGGCATGTGAGATATCGCAACTATTTGTATCTTCACTTGCAAAATTATTTACAATATTATTTGCAATCTGCCAGGCAGCTGCCTCACCAATTGGGTCAGGGCTCGCATCGACTCCCATTCGGATTGCGTGTTCAGCTAAGACTCGTCCAGCATATGAGTGATATGTCGAGACATTTACTGCGATGTCAAGATCAGATTTTGTAATCGCATCGATTGGCAGTAGCCCAATTTTGCGGAGTTGGCGCAGGCGCTTTCGGATACGCGAGGCTAATTCGCCGGCAGCTTTTCTGGTAAAAGTTAATCCCAAGATTTCATCGGGGCGGACAATTCCATTTGCAACTAGCCAGAGAACTCTGGCACTCATCGTCTCAGTCTTACCCGATCCAGCTCCCGCGATAACAACAGTGGGGGCCAGATGGAGTGATTCAATTATCGGAATCTGCTCAGAACTTGGCCCTTTGAAATTAGGATCGATTGTGCGAAGGGCTTCGCCAATTTCAAGTGCTGAATATTTGACCATTGCGGGCGAGATTGAGGTCGACATCATTGGTCGATCACGCTCCGACCTTGTGGCTGAATCGGACAAAGTCCTTTAACGGCGCAGGTTCTACAGCGCTCATTTACCGTAGCGATAAATTGATTGGCAGCCATTGCATCTGCGGCATCAATCACCTCACTTTTAATCTCTTCATGGCCCTTAACTGGCTGTGGTTTAGCAGATACAGAATTTGTACCTGTGCCTAAAAATAATAGTTCAGCGCCACCGCTCTGGTTGCCTGGAGATTGTTCTTTAAATGCCTCTTCGTAAACTGCTAGCTGATATCCAGCGAGCTGCATATTATCTTCAGCTTTTGCCTTTGAGAGATCTGGGGCTCCGGTCTTTAAATCAACGATGTAAACCCGACCATCTTCTGCTATCTCAACACGATCAACACTTCCATTAAATAACGCCCGGCCAATTACCTTCTCAAATTGGGCTTCAACGGCAAATAGTATGCGCCCTGATTTATTTTCAGCATGCCATTTATAGAACTTTTCTAACTTCTCTAGCGCCTCTCTAAATTTGTAATCCCGAACCCAACCTTTATTTCCATCGATTAACTGCCAGCCATTTTCAAGGCGGGTAGCTAGTTCTTCGTAAGTTAGTGCAGGCTCTGATTTCAAAGCTGCGGCAAGTGCGTGAATTGCGATTCCTAGTAGCTGGGCTGTTGAGTCGCCATCTCGACCTCCACTCTTTTCGATAAACCATTTAAGACCGCACTCTGAGAAAGATTGAAGGTTGCTAGGAGAGACCGAAACTTGAGCTTGTGGTGGAAGTACTGGTTCAGTGCTGCTCAGATCTAGTACACCTAACCAATTCTCACTCTTTGCACTTTGAATTTCATTAGCTGCAAGAGTATTTAACAATTTTGCCGCAAACTCGCGCCGGTGCTCATTACTGCTATCTAAATCCCGACGTAGAGTTGAGACTAGCGCCTGTGGAGTGAGCGCTCTTGGCAGTTCAACGCTCTCTACTTCGGTAGATGAAACCCCATTGATAGCCTCAAAGATCTCTTCAAAGTACTGTGATGGCTGCGAGTCATCCTCTTTTGAATATGCCGTAATAACTAACGACTTCTTAGCCCTTGTAATAGCCACATTTAAGAGCCTGCGCTCATCTTCAACCAGGGCGCTAGCAGCGCTAATTTCCAGCTCACGCCTTGCAAGAGACTGTGAACGCTCAGCCTCTACCAGGCGCTCGCTGCCAAGAAGTGATCCGCGTTGGCGCAAATTTGGCCAGATACCTTCTTGTAACCCGGTAATTGCAACTAAATCCCACTCTAAACCCTTGGCGCTATGAACTGTCATAACACTGACAACTTCACCGCGCTCACCACGCGCAGCAATTGCATCGCTCTGAATTGATTCACCTAGTATCTGATCAATAAATAATTGTGGATCAGATCCTGGCATCCGCTCTGCAAAGCGACGGGCTGATTCGAAGAGTGTAATTACTGCATCCAAATCACGGTCGGCTCCCGCACCACGGATACCACCCTTAAGCGCACGCGTACGCCAAGTATTTGCAAGTAAATTCCCATCATAATCTTTAGCATTGTTCCAAATAGCCCAGATCAAATCTGCAAGATCAACATTCCGTGAACCTTTGAAATTTATCCCAACAACTTTGCGCGCCTCAGTAATTACATCAGCGATTCGCTTTAACGAGAGTAGCTGCTCCCAAGGCAGAGGAGCATCATTACTATCTAGAATATCTAAAATCATCTCCGTTGATGGTTTTGCACTATCCCCAGACTCTCGTAACTTCCCGAGATCAATTCGTATCTGTCGAAGTGAGAGCGCATCGGCGCCACCAAATTCAGAGAGCAGAATCTCCTCCACCAGCTCCCAATTACTTATTTCTAATTTGATACTTCCTAAGGCAATCTGCGCGATAGTTAGAATTGGTCTAACCGCTGGATTCTCACCCAAGGCAAGGGCGCCTGAATCAATTTGAATTGGAATATTGTTTAAGGCAAAGGCTCTAGATATTGCAGAGACGCCTGCCCCAGGAGAGCGGAGAATTACCGCCATCTGCGAATAAGGAATTGCATCTCGAAGATGAGCCCTGCGAAAGGCATGTGCAATGTAATTGGCACAATCAGATTGACTTGCCAACTTAGCAACATCGATCTCAGAAGTGGTGTTTTCTGCTGACTCTGTGTCATTGGAAATAAGTGGCGCTGTCGGGTTTCTAAATTTTGCGGAGATTTTATTGCTCAAATCTGTTATCTCAAAGGGGGTTCGAAGCGCCTGCGTTAGGGAGAGTGCGGAATATCCATTACTTGATTCAAATGCTCTAACGCCTTCAGGGTCGGCGCCACGAAATTGGCCAACTGCAGATTGTGGATCTGCAAATAAGATTGCTCGATCGCTAGCAAGTAAATTTAGGAGCTCGCGCTGTGAATTATCACTCTCTTGAAATTCATCAACAATTAGAAGTTTGAAACGATTTTGAAATGCACTTCGTACCGAGCCCTTATTTGTTAGATCAAATATTGCTTGTGAGATTATTGAACTTGAATCGATACGTTTTGCCGATCCAGAGACAAAGCCATAGCGAATAGCTAGAACTTCATCGTAAATCTTCCAGAATTTTGCCGCTGGCTCCCACCAGGGTTCATTGAGTAATTTGCCGCGCTCGATTAATTTCTTGTAGGTAAAGCTGCGCTCACTTGCTCGCAGAATTAAATCTCGGAGCTCTCGGGCAAAACCTCTAGTTGTAAGTGCCGGCTCTAGAACCTTTGGCCAATTGACTTGCGGTGAGTGTTCTGGATTTGCCAGAAGTTCGCGGATAAATGAATCCTGTTCGGCGCCAGAGATTAGGACATACTTTGGATCATCGGAATTTATTTGAGTATTTATAATTGAAAATGCCAGCGAGTGAAAAGTTCGGACTACTGGCTCAAATGCACTTGCACCCGATTGGATAACAATTTGATCGCGAAGCTCTGATGCGCGCTCTCGGCCATATGTAAGAACCAAAATAGAGTCTGGGTCTAAGCCGCCCTTGATCTGCGAGACCACGCTCTCGATAAGCGTTCTGCTCTTTCCGCTGCCAGGGCCGCCGTAGACAATTAGACGTGGTGATGTTGAATCGATTACTGCTTGTTGCTCAGGGGTTGGCGCAAATTCTTTAATCGATAGCGTTGGGCGAATTAACTCAATTCGACTCGTGCTCTCATTTGATTTGGCGGCCATAGGGCTATCTAACCCAAGGTCGGCGACAAAAGCGGTAAAGCAACTAGCTATTCAGCGTTTTGATTGACCTTCTTGGCGCGACCCACATTACGTGCTCGCTCATTTTGATCGAGAATTACCTTACGAACCCGAACATGCTTTGGGGTTACCTCAACACACTCATCTTCGCGACAGAACTCAAGGGCCTGCTCGAGGTTAAGTAATCTCGGAGGAATAATTCGGTTGGCATCATCGGCGCCTGATGAACGCATATTTGTTAGCTTCTTCTCGCGAACAATATTTACATCCATATCTTCGGTCCGTGAATTCTCACCCACAATCATTCCTTCATAAACTTCAGTACCAACTTCAAGGAAGATAACGCCACGCTCTTGCACACCATCAACCGCGTAAGCGGTGACGGTTCCACGACGATCTGCAACAAGTGAACCACTTAAGCGGGTACGAATCTCACCGTTCCAGTTCTCATAACCATCAAAGACGTGGTGTAGAAGTCCGGTACCGCGAGTCTCAGTTAAGAACTCGGTACGAAATCCGATAAGTCCACGAGATGGAACCTTGTAATCCATTCGGATCCAACCAGTGCCGTGGTTGACCATCTGCTCCATGCGTCCCTTACGAAGGGCCATAAGTTGGGTAACAACACCGAGATAATCTTCAGGAATATCAATACTCAAGCGCTCCATCGGTTCTTGTAGCTTTCCATCAACGGTCTTCAAAACTACTTGTGGCTTACCGACAGTTAGCTCAAAGCCTTCACGCCGCATCATTTCAACTAGTACTGCAAGTTGAAGCTCGCCGCGACCTTGAACCTCCCAGGTATCAGGACGTTCGGTATTAATAACTCGCAGTGAGACGTTACCGATTAGCTCTGCATCTAGGCGATTTTTAACCTGACGCGCAGTAAGAAGTTTTCCTTCTAACCCTCCGATAGGTGAAGTGTTGATACCAATCGTCATCGAAATTGATGGCTCATCAACAATAATTAGCGGAAGTGCATGTGGTTTCTCTAGATCTGCAAGAGTTTCACCGAGTGTGATTGTCTCGATTCCGGCAATTGCCACGATATCCCCAGGGCCAGCTTCTAGCGCAGGTACGCGCTCTAGTCCATCGGTGATTAGCAGCTCTGAAATCTTTACACGCTCGCTAGTTCCATCGGTCTTCATCCACATTACGCTCTCGCCCTTTTTGATTACGCCTTCGCGAATTCGACAGAGAGCAAGTCGACCAAGGTATGGAGATGAGTCAAGGTTTGTAACGTGTGCTTGAAGTGGTGCACCTTCATGATAAACCGGTGCTGGAATCGTACTGAAAATAACTTCAAAGAGCGCATCTAGGTTTTCACGGTCAGGCATCACGCCATTTTCTGGACGATTCATTGATGCCCGGCCAGCTTTAGCTGAGGCATAAATAACTGGAAATTCAATCTGATCATCGTTTGCATCTAGATCCATAAAGAGACCGTAGGCCTCATCAACAACTTCTGGAATACGAGAGTCGGGGCGATCAACTTTATTTATTACCAGAATAACTGGAAGATTCTTCTCTAACGCTTTACGGAGTACGAAGCGAGTCTGAGGTAGCGGACCTTCTGATGCATCGACTAGCAAGATAACGCCATCTACCATTTCTAATCCGCGCTCTACCTCGCCGCCAAAGTCGGCGTGGCCAGGGGTATCAATGATGTTAACAATCTGATTGCCACGGTGAATTGAAGTGTTCTTCGCAAGGATTGTGATTCCCTTTTCGCGTTCTAGATCCATCGAATCCATAACACGATCGCGGTTCTCGCCCTCTTTCTGGTGTTCAGAGAAGGCACCTGATTGCGTCAACATCGCATCGACCAGAGTGGTCTTGCCATGGTCAACGTGAGCAATGATCGCTACATTTCGAAGTTCATCGCGCTTCTTGAGTTCGCCAGTTATATATGGGCTCTTCTCGTATCTTATTTTTGTCATTAGTTATTAAACCTAAATTCCACTACATCGCCATCGGACATTACATATTCTTTGCCTTCCATTCGGACCTTGCCGCGGGCCTTGGCATCTGCCATAGAACCTGCCTCAACTAAATCGTTAAATGCAACGATCTCGGCCTTAATGAAACCTTTTTGGAAATCGGTGTGAATTACACCGGCTGCAACTGGAGCAGTATCTCCCTTATGAATAGTCCAAGCACGCGTCTCTTTTGGACCTGCAGTTAAATAAGTCTGTAAACCTAAAGTGTTAAAACCAACTCGCGCCAAAGTAGCTAGGCCAGGCTCTTCAAGGCCAATTGCAGCCAAGAGCTCTAATGCATCGCTATCTTCGAGTTCAGCAAGTTCGGCTTCGGTCTTTGCATCTAAGAAGATCGCCTCTGATGGCGCGACAAGGGCTGAAAGTTTATTGCGAAGTTCGGTATCTGAAAGTTCAGCGGCATCGACGTTAAATACATATAAGAATGGTTTTGCTGTCATTAGATGTAGGTCGGCAATTAGAGTTAAATCTATCTTTGAACCATAAAGTAATTTTCCAGCATTTAAAATCTCTTGCGCTGCCTTAACTGCCTCAAGAATTGGTGCAACTTCTTTCTTGATGCGCAACTCTTTCTCAAGTCGCGGAAGTGCCTTCTCAATTGTCTGTAAATCTGCGAGACCAAGTTCGGTATTGATTACCTCAATATCTGAAGCTGGATCGACAAATGCTGCTGCGCGCTCACCTTCTCGCATGACATTCTCATCATTGAAAACTCGAATAACTTGGCAGATTGCATCAGTCTCACGAATATTTGCTAGGAATTTATTTCCAAGCCCGGCACCTTCAGATGCGCCTTTAACAATTCCGGCGATATCTACAAAGGAGACGACGGCCGGCAGAACCTTTTCAGATGCGAAGATCTCGGAGAGTTTGGCAAGGCGAGAGTCTGGAACGCCGACCATCCCAACATTGGGTTCAATTGTGGCGAAGGGATAGTTCGCTGCTAAGACGTTGTTCTTGGTCAGAGCGTTAAAAAGGGTCGATTTGCCCACATTTGGCAGTCCGACGATTCCAATAGAGAGGCTCACAAGGAGTAGAGCCTACGGGTCTTTGTCACTGCTTCCTGCCACGATACAGGTATGGATGTAATTTTAGGCGTAATAATCGGACTACTAGTTGGCGGCCCTATTGGATTTCTCGTGAAAAGCAGCAGGCCAAATAGCGATTCATCGGATAACCCGCTAATCAAGGATCTCAAAGAGCAGTTAGAGCGCGAGAAGAGTTCGACCGCTGCGGCAACCAAGATGGGCGAAGAGCTATCGCTAATGAAGAAGACTGTCGAAAAATTAACTGAGGCAGCAGGGTCGGCTGATCTACGTCGAGTCCGGGCTGAGACCGAGATTACCGAACAAGTTAAATCGATGGCTGCTCATAATGAGAGTCTAGTTAAGCAGACTCGCGCAATCGCCGGAGCCCTTGCAAGTTCGCAGACCCGCGGAAAATTTGGCGAAGCACACTTAGAAAAATTATTAGAGAGCGCTGGTCTAATTGAGAATGAACACTTCACTAGACAGTCAGCTTCTGCAAAGATTGGCGACTCTGGTGCAATTCCAGATGTAACAATAAATATGCCAGGTGGCAGCGTTATTTATATCGACTCTAAATTCCCATTTCAACGCTTCTATGAAGCATTCGAAACTGAGGATGATCTAATTCGCAAAGAGCTCTTAGTCGAGCACTCAAAGGATTTGCTAGCTCACATTCAGGCGCTATCAAAGCGAAACTATGCTGAGCGCGGTCCATCGCCAGATTTTGTAATTCTCTATGCTCCAATCGATGCCATCTTTATTGAAGCAGTAAAGGCGATCCCAGATTTCCTCGAAACCTCATTCCGCTTAGGCGTCACAATCGCTACCCCAACCTCAATGATGGCGCTGCTTAGAACCGTGGGCTATCTATTTAGTCGCAATCGAGTTGCTGCAAATGCTGAAGAGATTCAGAGCCTTGCGGTTAAATTCTTACGCGATGTCTCATCACTACACGAGAAGATTGTTACCGTTGGTGAACGGTTGAAGAGCACGCTTAAGGCTTATAACGAGATGATTCCTACCGCCGAAACTACAGTCCTTAGCGCTGCTAAGAAAATGAAGGCGTTAGATGTCTCAGGAAAACCACTAAAAGCACTTCCAGAGGTATCAGAGAATTTGCGAATTCTTGAGAGTAAATTAGCCTTAGATGCACCAGAAGATTTTATTGAAGTAGAGGAAGTCGATGAAGTAGATGAGGATGAGAGATGAGTCAGAGATTGGATCCTGTTAGATCAAAGGCGGTTAAAGGTCCTGGGTTAAAGGTCCCTGGAATTATCCTGCTTCAATTCTTACTTATCCTTAGCGCTGAAGCATTTGAATATGCCTTCACCAAAGTAGGGCTACTAACTGGCATAGCAATATTGATCTCATTTCTTGGCGGTCTATATCTTGGACGCCCTGGAACCTCATTTACCAATGCGGTAAATCCTCCGATTGCATTTCTCTTCTCGACGCTTATTGTTATGGGAACAATTGGTGGCACTGGATTTTCGCCATCAAAGATCGGATTAGATTTAATTTCACTTCTATCTTCAGTGGCTCCATGGCTAATCTCAGGAGCAGTAATCTCCTGGGCTGCGCACTTTGCCTTCATGCGCAAATACGCTAAAAAGTAGCGTTAGATTCCAGCTGCCTTTAAATCCTTACGAAGCTCTGGTGGAATTGCGAATAGTAGATGCTCCTCCATCGCCGTTACTGTTTCAACATCTCCAAATCCGCGCACTGCTAAATCTTTTAATAAATCCTGTACCAAAATTTCTGGAACCGATGCCCCACTCGATACCCCAATTGTCTCAACGCCAGCAAACCATTCATCTTTAACCTCAGCGGCGTAATCAACTAGGTAGGCAGCTTTCGCGCCGTACTCTAATGAGACTTCAACTAAGCGAACTGAGTTCGAAGAGTTCTTCGATCCAACAATAATTACTAGATCTGCTTGCGGCGCAATCTGCTTAATTGCAACTTGACGATTCTGTGTTGCATAACAGATGTCATCACTTGGTGGATCCATTAAATTCGGAAAGCGCTTCTTTAAAGCAGCAACAGTTACAAGAGTCTCGTCAACGCTCAAGGTTGTCTGAGATAGCCAAGCAACTTTATTTTCATTTGGAACTACGATCTCATTTATTCCATCAGTTCCATCTACCAAAATTACATTATCAGGAGCCTCGCCTGCAGTGCCCTCGACCTCTTCGTGGCCTTCATGGCCAATCAATAAAATTGTTAAATCTTCACTTACAAATCGCTTAACCTCATGGTGCACCTTAGTTACTAGTGGACAGGTTGCATCAATAGTCTTTAGGTTTCGAGTTGCGGCGCTTGCATGAACTGCTGGCGATACGCCATGTGCTGAGAAAATTACGGTCTGACCTTCGGGCACCTCTTCATTTTCTGCAACAAAGATGGCACCGCGCGCCTCTAAAGTTGAGACTACGTGCTTGTTATGAACGATCTCTTTTCGAACATAGACCGGGGCGCCATAGAGGTCGAGAGCTTTTTCTACCGTGATAACAGCTCGATCCACACCAGCGCAATATCCGCGTGGGGCAGCCAGAAGTACCCGCTTCTTTCCTGGCGAAATTAACCCTGAAGTCATTAGACAAGTCTAATTGCTAAGGCGATTACTATCGACTCGTGTCCAGCGAGCCAGCAAATCAAGCCGATTCCCCTTTTAGCGTCCGCGCTATCTCAGAGCGAATCGGAGCAATTATCGATACCTTGAGTGAAGTTTGGATTGAGGGTGAGCTATCTGAGATAAATGTTCGACCTGGCTCGCCAACAATTTTCATGCGCCTTCGCGATCCCAGCGCAGATATGAGTATCTCGGTGCGCTGTTTTAAAAACATCTTTGATTCTATTGCGCCACTTGAACAGAATGCACGAGTTGTAATTCGATCTAAACCAACCTGGTGGACCAAAAATGGTTCACTCTCTTTTAATATCTCTGAAATTCGCCAAGTTGGAGTTGGTGAGTTAATGGCTCGCTTAGAGGCGTTGAAAAATTTATTGGCCAGTGAAGGTCTCTTCGATCAAGGACGCAAATTACCACTTCCCTTTCTGCCAAATGTTGTCGGTCTAATTTGTGGACGCAATAGTGATGCCGGCAAAGATGTTGTTGAAAATGCAAAGCGTCGTTGGCCGGGAGTTAAATTTGAGATTAGAGAGGTTGCCGTTGCCAGCGCCCTTGCCGTGACTGAAGTTAGCACCGCCCTCGCCGAGTTAGATAGCGATAAAAACGTCGATGTAATTATTATTACTCGCGGCGGTGGCTCATTTGAAGATCTTCTGCCATTCTCTGATGAATCTCTGCTCCGCCTTGTCGCAGATTGTAAGACTCCGATAATTAGTGCAATCGGCCATGAGAAAGATGCGCCACTACTTGACTTAGTTGCAGATTGGCGCGCATCTACGCCAACTGATGCAGGTAAGCGAGTTGTGCCTGATATGTCGGAAGAACTTGCTCGAATTTCAAATCTGCAAGATCGCAGCAATCGCTACATCCAGAGCCGGATTGAATTTGAACTAGCTAAATTAGCCAGCTATATGGAGCGCCAGATAATGCGTGAGCCAGAGTTAATAATCTCGACCAGGCGCGATGTAATTAAAGAGTTGGCGGCCAGATCCCATCGCTCGATGAGCAGTGCACTGGCACTTGGGCGCGAGGAGATCAGTGGCCTTCGAACCCAGGTAAGAACGCTCTCGCCACAAGCCACCTTAGATCGCGGATATTCAGTTGTGCAGACTAGTGATGGTTCGGTTGTACGAAAGGCCAGTGAGTTAAAGAGTGGGCAACGACTTCGATTGCGCTTAGCGCAGGGCGAAGTTGGCGCAATTACGGAGTAGATTACGATTATGGCCGCAGCTAAGGACCCAAAGAATTTAAGTTATGAAGAGGCGCGAGATGCTCTAGCCGAAGTAGTTTCTACCCTTGAATCTGGACAATCAACACTGGAAGAGTCACTTGCTCTCTGGGAGCGCGGCGAAGAGTTAGCAAAAATCTGTCAGCACTGGCTAGATGGAGCCAAAGCCAAACTTGCTGCAGCAAAGCCAAAGCCTGAGAAATAAAATGCCAGAATTTAATTACAGTGAGCTGCTTCCAGTCGGAGCAGATAAGACAAAGTATCGCCTTATCTCAACGGAAGGGTTAACTACCTTTGAGGCCGAGGGAATGGAATTCTTAAAGATTGGCCCGCAAGTTCTTGAGAAATTAACTAGCGAGGCCATCCACGATATAAATCACTATTTGCGCGAAGAGCATCTAGAACAACTTGCTGCAATCTTGAAGGATCCAGAGGCCTCACCAAATGATCGCTTTGTTGCACTTGATCTTCTAAAGAATGCCAACATCTCTGCCGGTGGAATTTTGCCGATGTGCCAAGACACCGGAACTGCTCTAATCATGGGCAAGAAGGGGCAGCAGGTTTTAACAACTGGAGAAGATGCAAAAGCAATCTCAAAAGGTGTCTATGACGCCTACACCTCGCTAAATCTTCGCTACTCACAGATGGCACCAATCACAACCTGGCAAGAGGCAAATACCGGAAATAATCTTCCAGCCCAAGTTGAAATTTACTCTGATTCAGAACATCCAAATGAGTACAACTTATTATTTATCGCAAAGGGTGGTGGAAGTGCTAACAAATCTTTCCTCTACCAAGAGACTAAGGCAATTTTAAATCCAGCATCTTTCATGAGTTGGCTAGATGAGAAGCTACGTTCAATTGGAACAGCGGCCTGCCCGCCGTATCACTTGGCCATTGTTATTGGTGGCACAAGCGCAGAGCACACTGTCAAAGTTTCAAAGCTTGCAAGTACGCATTATCTAGATGAACTACCAACAGAAGGTAATGCTAAGACTGGACATGGATTTAGAGATCTTGAATTAGAGAAGAAGGTCTTAGAGCTAACTCGAACTTTAGGAATTGGCGCCCAATTTGGTGGAAAATATTTCTGCCATGATGTCCGAGTAGTAAGAATGCCAAGACATGGCGCTTCACTTCCAATCGCAATTGCTGTCTCCTGTTCTGCCGATCGCCAGGCAAAGGCAAAAATCACAAAAGATGGCGTATTTCTTGAGGTTCTAGAGCGCGATCCGGCTCACTTCTTGCCCGATACAACTGATGAGCATTTAGATGAGAGTGTAGTAACTATCGATCTAAATCAACCAATGGCCGATGTTTTAAGCACCCTCTCTAAGTATCCAATTAAAACTCGGCTCTCACTAAACGGAACTTTAATTGTTGCTCGAGATTTAGCACATGCAAAAATTAAGGAACTTCTAGACTCCGGAAAAGAGCTTCCGCAATACTTTAAAGATCATGCCGTTTACTACGCAGGTCCAGCAAAGACTCCTGTTGGTTATGCATCAGGCTCATTTGGCCCGACTACTGCTGGGCGGATGGACTCATATGTTGAACAATTTCAGAGCGCTGGTGGATCAATAATCATGTTGGCTAAAGGAAATCGCTCTAGCGCCGTAACTCAAGCCTGCAAAAAAAATGGTGGCTTCTACCTTGGATCTATTGGTGGTCCAGCGGCTCGTTTGGCGCAGGATTGCATCACCAAAGTTGAAGTTCTAGATTATTCCGAGCTAGGTATGGAGGCGATCTGGAAGATTGAGGTTAGAGATTTTCCGGCATTTATTGTTATAGACGATAAAGGAAATGATTTCTTCGCTGAAACTTCAAAGCCAATAACTATAGGTAGCCGTCCTACCGCTTAAGAAATATTATTTAAGAATTATTTAGTAATAATTTGATCGTAATTGTTTAGCATATGCATTACATGGTGTTGAGTATCGCACCTTGATATAGACCAGACCCCACTTAATTTGAGTTACTGGGTTTGTTCGCCAATCTGATGAAATTGACTCCATTTTGATGGCTGGCAAGGCTTGTGGAATTCCGTGGGCGCCGCTTCCATAATTATGAGCTTGGTAATTCCAATGGCTCTCACGAGTCCAGAGTTTGTTTAGACAGGTTGCCTGGCGATTGTTATTCCACTTCTTGTATTTCTGAGAAATTATCGTTCGGGCCACTGCTCGTGCGCCCCTTGGCTTCTTAGCCTTTTCGACCTGGCGAGCAGCAATTGAGACTAGGGCGATCGCATTGGCATCGACCGAGGCGAGACCATTTAGATCTAAGGTAATTCCATTTTCACTTGGTTCTGGGGTTTCGGGGAGAACTGTTAGTGCCGGAAGATTATTTGGGACCGAGACGTACTGGTCAAAAATTCCTTGGGCATATGTTGTATCGACGGTACCGATGAAGGCAATGAAGAAGGCAGTGCTAAGAACGAGCCCTCTCGATCGAAATCTTGTGTCCATATCACCCTCCTCCTAGCTCTCTCTTAGGTCCAACCTGCAAGCCCATAAGCGAGCAGCCCAAAATGGGCTAAGGACTCGGGGGAATGTCGGAAGACTCGCACCCAAGGGGCCGGTCGGCAAATTTAAAGCAGTGTGAGTCGCAAAAAAGATATTAATCACAGTGATGTTTAGAATTAAAAAGCCTGGTCAGAAGCGGTAATGTCTGATATATCTGCTTTGACCGTTTGGTCAGTTAGCTGCCAATTTAGCGCCAAATTATTGAGTGAAGTTAACCGGCTCCTCAAGCATCTCGGTGACTAGGGCGGCAATTGGCGAGCGCTCTGACCTAGTCAAGGTGATGTGGGCAAAGAGTGGGTGGCCCTTTAGCGATTCGACTACTGCAACAACACCGTCGTGGCGGCCAACTCTCAAGTTGTCGCGCTGTGCGACATCGTGGGTCAAGATCACCTTCGAGTTCTGGCCAATTCGCGAGAGGACAGTTAGCAATACTCCGCGCTCGAGGGATTGGGCCTCATCGACTATTACAAATGAGTCATGGAGTGAGCGCCCGCGAATATGGGTAAGTGGCAGGACTTCTATTAATCCTCGGTCGATAATCTCATCGATAACCTGCTGGCTAACTAGCGCCCCCAAAGTATCAAAGACTGCCTGCGCCCAAGGCGACATCTTCTCGTTCTCGCTACCTGGAAGATAGCCAAGTTCTTGGCCACCGACGGCATAGAGCGGGCGAAAAATTACAACCTTCTTATGCTGGTGCTTCTCCAACACTGTCTCTAAACCAGCGCTAAGTGCAAGTGCGCTCTTTCCGGTACCGGCTCTTCCGCCAAGGGAGACAATTCCAATCTCGCTATCGAGTAGCAGATCTAGCGCTACTCGTTGCTCGGCGCTTCGGCCATGTAATCCAAAGGCTGAGCGATCCCCCCTTACGAGTTGGAGTTTCCTATCTGGTGTAACTCGGGCAAGTGCGCTGCCCTTATCTGAATGAAGAACAATTCCGGTGTGGCATGGATGTTCGGCTCCAAGTGGATCAGCAATCTTATTTCCCTCATATAAGGCATCAATTACGGTGCCACTTACTGTTGCCTCAACCATCCCAGTCCAACCACTAGTTAACGCCAACTCTGCTCGATACTCCTCAGATTTAACACCGACAGATGAGGCCTTTACTCGAAGCGGCAGATCTTTAGTTACTAGAACTACATTTCTAGATTCTGCCATCATATTTCGGGCGATAGCGAGAATTCTGGAATCATTTGAGCCATCTCGCAAGAATCCGGAAGGCAGAGATGATGAGTCGGCATGGTTTAACTCAACGCGCAGGGTGCCACCTAAATCATTTAGCGCGATATCTTCATCGAGCCGCCCATGTTCAATTCGAAGATCATCTAGGGAGCGAAGGGCTGCGCGTGCAAAGTAGCCAAGCTCTGGGTGGTCACGCTTGTTCTCTAATTCACCGATTACAGTGATTGGAATTATGACTTCATGTTCGGCAAAGCGAGTAAGCGCTGCTGGATCTGCAAGCAGAACGCTGGTATCTAGGACATAAGTAATTCGAGGCATGTAGGTAAAAGGTAAAACCTAAGTCAGTTCCAAGCCCAGCGACACGCTTGGTTTAAAAGTTAATTTCTAGCTATCTGCCATAGCGGCGATTGCGCTGTGAATAGGCACGAAGAGCTCGTAGAAAATCAACTCGGCGAAAATCTGGCCAATAAGCTTCACAGAAATAAAATTCAGAATGTGCGCTCTGCCAGAGCAAAAATCCGCCAAGGCGCTGTTCGCCAGAAGTTCTAATCACTAAATCTGGATCGGGTAGGCCTGCCGTATACAAGTGGCGGCTAATCTCATCTACCGTTATTGAATCGGCAATCTCTGCTAGCGCCTTTCCAGAGCCCGCATGTTCATTTAGTAGCGACTTAACCGCATCTGTAATCTCACTTCGCCCGCCATAACCGATTGCTACGTTAATCAGAACGCCCTTAATTCCTCGAGTCTTTTCCGCTGCATCATTTAGCCGATTGACCATATTCTTGGGTAGTAACTCCATCGAGCCAACTGGGCGAATCTCCCATCGTCCTCGCCTGGCTAAATCATTGACCGTATCCTCAATTATTTGCAGAAGTGGCTCAAGCTCTTCAGGCGGACGGCTTAAGTTCTGGTTTGATAATAGCCAGATAGTTAAAACTTCAACCTCTGACTCTTCACACCAATCAAGTAGCTCAACAATTTTCTCAGCGCCGGCCCTATGGCCGCGCGATGTTGAGGTGTTGCCATCAGCTGCAGGGTTTGCCTTTGACCATCTACGGTTGCCATCAAGAATTACCCCTATATGGTTTGGGGTCTGCGCAAAATCCAATTTTTTAAATAACCTGCGCTCATAGAGCGGATAGATTATCGACTTGATTGCAGGTTTTAAGTAACCCTTAATTAATTCACTCACATTCGTGGCTTGAGCTACTTAGGCCAGTGCCTTAAATTCTCTCATCGCTCTGCGCTCTGCAACGAAAGATGCAATCGGCAGAGTTCCGGCAAGAATCAAGAGAATTGTTCCGCCCAATGATTTGTGGGCTTTGATGCTGTAGTGAAATGCCGCAAGTACATAAATCGGGTAGGTAAAGCCGTGAAGTAGAGATATCCAACTTACATATTCGTAAGCACCTTTAAAGATGAGGTAGTGGGTAGGTACATTCACAAACCAGAGCAGCATCGACATAATCCCGGCGTAGATAGACATAATCCGAAAGCGCACCATCGCACCGTTTAGCTCTGCTTGGCGTGGATTTAATTCAATCATGTGGCAACTTTACCGCCACTTTGCCGATCTTTTATCGAATTATAGAAGGGCGCGAAGAGAACCAGAAGGGCCATCAACCACCAGATGAAGACATATGAAATGTGCTGCCAGAAGTACCCTGCGACCTTAGAGATAAGTTGTGGTGAATCAATCCGATCTCGGATTATCGCTCCACCTGATAGCTGAACTTCTGATGTCGCAATTATGTAACCATCAAAGAGGCTTAGCTCAGTCTTTGAAACAATTAAGGCTGGATCAATTCTTGAGAGCTTATTCCCAACACCAAGGGCTGAATCTGCGCTCTGCCTTGGATAGAGGCGTCCCGATACCTTTACCTCACCAGATTCCAAAGTTTCGATATCCCTTTCTGTGCCACGAATTACCAAGATTGCGCGAGCGCCAGTTAATTCAAGGAGTCCAACTTCTAAATCCAACTTCACTTCACTGCCGTTGACGGAAACTTTTTGATTTGGCGCCAGAAATTTCTGCGTATATCTTCCGGTAGCACTTACCAATCTATTTATGGCTTCTGGCTCAAGGTTGGCCCCGGCGAGAGCAATCTGCTCTAGATCAATCTCAGCTTTATCAACAACAACTTTATTTAACGCCTTAACCGCATCAGCCCGATTTAACTGCCAGTTGCCAAGTCCGATAAATGTTAGCGAGAGTAAAATTGCCACAATTAATTGGGCGATGAAACCTTTACTTATCTTCATTTTGTTCGAAGTCATCTAAGCGATTAGCTAGCCGCTTATACCTTCGATAGAAGCTGATTAGCAGAAATACGGTTGCCGTAGTCAGAAGAATCATTGTGATTGAGCCAGCGAGTCCAGCTTCGATGCTTGTTTTTCCACCCATGTTCGCAATTGTATTGAGATTACGTAGACTTGCACACATGAGCATGCCGGAGAGATATGGGATTAATCAACCTCGTTTTCCCAGGTGGCTAATTATCGCGGTGATCTTTGCTATTACAGGAGTAAGTTGGCTGCTCTGGACTGCCAACCATTTCTCAAATCCACCAATTAGATCAACCTTGATCTCCTTCCAAGAGATTGATTCAAAGAGTATTGAGATTAGATACCTGATTGAAATTGAGGATCCAACCGTTCAAGTTACTTGCCGCCTTAGCGCCCGGGACTATGGGCTAAATGTTGTCGGAGAGATTGATGATCCAATTCCCCTTGGCACTAGAGATGCGACCCGGATTGTTCGTATTCCTACCCGCCTAGCGGCAGTAAATGCCAACATCGAGTCCTGCTTCGTTCTTTAAAGCTGTAAACTCCTCGCCTTATGACTATCGAACCTACTCAGACCTGGCTTACGCAAGAAGCTGCCGATCGATTGGCAGCTGAACTGGCAGATCTCGAAGGCCCACGTCGCGCTGACATTATTAAGAAGATTGAAGCTGCGCGCGCCGAAGGAGATTTAAAAGAAAATGGTGGATATCACGCTGCAAAAGATGAACAAGGGAAGACTGAAGCAAGAATTCGCCAATTGAAACATATGCTTGAAAATGCACACATCGGAGATCCGCCAGTTGGTGAATCAGGTGTTGTTGGACTTGGCATGTTGGTGACTGTCGATATTGCCGGTGATGAAATTAAATTCCTGTTGGGATCGCGCGAAATTGCTAGCGGTGATGTCGATGTCTACAGTGAGAAATCTCCGCTTGGGGCCGCAGTACTTGGCGCAAAAATCGGTGCAACAGTTTCTTACACCGCGCCAAATGGCCGCGAGATTAGCGCTGCAGTCTTAGAAGCACAGAACTTCTTCTAAAATTATTTGCTAACTCTCACATATTTTCTAACGCTAATAGGTGCGAAAATTGCAACCAAGAGCACCATATAAATTAGTGACATCAATATCGGATTCTGACTTGGCCAGGAATCTGCTGTAGCACCAAAGATATTTTCAGTACCAAATAGTTCGCGGCAGGCAGCAACCATCGTTGATACCGGATTCCACTCCGCAAAATACTGCAGCACTTTCGGCATTCCAGTTGTTGGAGCAAAGGCATTTGAGAGAAATGTGAGCGGAAAGACCGTCATAAATACTAAGTTCTGGGCAACGCGCTCTTCGCGTACCGAAAGTCCGATCAGTACACCAATCCATGACATTGAGTAACCAAAGGCAAGTAGAAAGAGAAAGCCAAGAAAAATCTTTACTGGTCCGCTACTTGGTCGCCAGCCAACTAATACCCCGACTAGGCCCATTACAATTAAGGTAACGATGTTCTGCAAGGTATCGCCGACTGTTCGCCCGATTACGACCGCTGATCTTGAAATTGGCAGTGATCTAAAGCGATCAATTAATCCCTTCTGCATATCAGCAGCTAAACCAACAGCTGTTGCAGCCAAGGTAAATGCAACGGTCTGCACAAAGATTCCGGGCATCAAGAGTTGGACATAGCCACCATCTACGCCAGAATCAATAGCACCACCAAAAACATAACGAAAGAGAAGCACAAACATCGCCGGCTGAATTGTTGCAAAGATTAAAACCTCAGGAATTCGGATCATCTGTAGCAGTTGACGCTTGGTTATAACTAAAAAATCACTTACGCTTTGCATTTTTTGCCTCCACTTCAACAGCTACTTCCGCAACATGTCCGGTCAGTGAGATAAATACATCATCTAGCGATGGTCGCTTGAGTCCGATATCTAAGGGATGAATCTTGGACTCATCTAATAATCTAAGAACTTGAATCAATGAATCGCTGCCATTATTTACCGGCGCCGAAATCTTTCGGATTCCTTCATCAATAGTTGGATTCACGCCTGTGACTTGTTGTACGAGCTGGGTTGCTTCTGTAAGTTGCTCTACTTCTACGGTGATCTCTAAGCGCTCACCTCCAACTTGGCTCTTTAACTCATCTGCAGTTCCGCGAGCAATTACCTTTCCGGTATCGATTACCGCAATCGAATCTGCAAGGTGATCTGCCTCTTCTAAATATTGTGTTGTCAGAAGCAAGGTCACACCACCTTTAACGAGCTCATCGATAACGCTCCACATCTCCATCCGACCTCTGGGATCTAGCCCTGTTGTCGGTTCATCTAAAAAAAGTACTTTTGGCTTAACAATTAGCGATGCGGCTAAATCTAAACGCCTTCGCATTCCACCCGAATAAGTTCTAATTGGTCGCTTTGCGGCATCTGTAAGTGAAAATTTTTCGAGAAGCTCACTCGCCCGCTTCTTAGAGGCCGGACCATTTAGATGATAAAGGCGGCCAAACATAGTTAAGTTATCCCAGCCAGTTAAAGTCTCATCTAAAGCTGCATACTGACCAGATAAGCCAATAATTTTTCGAACTTCATCTGGGTGCTTTATGACATCGATTCCGGCCACCGTCGCAATTCCAGAATCTGGCGTCAATAAAGTTGCAAGAACCCGAACCGTTGTTGTCTTTCCAGCGCCATTTGGACCAAGTAGGCCAAGCACTGTTCCCTCTTCAACATCAAGGTTTAAACCATCAAGAGCTCTTACCTGCCCCTTGTCATAGGTTTTCACAAGGTCTTGCGCGATTATGCTCTTCATTGCTTAACCCTATTACTGCATCTCTAGTGGCGCATAGTAAACTCCCGATTATGCCCGATAAAAAGCCTGAAGCCCTTCAAGTGCGCACTCACAAAGAAATCATGTTTGTTCTAAGCGGACTTATGGTTGGCATGTTGCTTGCCGCACTAGATCAGACAATAGTTTCAACTGCACTTAAGAAAATTGTAGAAGATTTTGATGGCCTGACCCATTACACCTGGGTGGTCACCGCCTATCTCCTAACATCAACGGCCTCGACTCCGCTCTACGGAAAAATCTCTGATCTTTACGGCCGGCGCCCAGTATTTCAATTCGCAATCATTACCTTTTTAATTGGTTCATTTGCATCTGGCGCAGCCGCAAGCATGACCCAGCTAATTGCCTTCCGCGCAGTGCAAGGACTTGGTGCCGGTGGCTTAATGGCACTTACCTTCATAATTATTGGCGACCTAGTCTCACCTCGCGAACGCGGAAAGTACCAGGGATATTTCGGCGCAGTCTGGGGCCTCTCATCTGTTGCTGGACCACTCTTAGGTGGCTTCTTCTCTGACCACGCACAGATTCTCGGTGTAACTGGATGGCGCTGGATCTTCTACATCAATCTGCCATTTGGAATTGCAGCTCTAATTATTACTTCAGCATCACTTCATATTCCTAAAGTAGTTCGCGAACATAAGATTGATTATCTCGGTGCATTTCTCTTAGTTTCAGGTATCTCATCGTTGCTTATGGGAATTTCGGTTTATGGCCCACAAGATGGCTGGACCAATAACAGAACATTGACTGCGCTAGCCATAGCACTTGCAATTATCCTAGGATTTATCTATCAAGAGAGTCGAACCTCAGAGCCAATTTTGCCACTTAACCTATTCAAGAACCACACCTTTACAATTACATCGATTCTCGGTTTCATCATCGGCGCCGGAATGTTTGGTGCAATCGTTATGTTGCCGCTCTACCTACAGGTAGTGAAGGGCGATTCAGCTACTTCAGCAGGGCTTAAATTGATTCCATTTATGATGGGAATCGTTTCGATGTCAATCACCAGCGGAAAACTAATTACTAAGCATGGCCATTACAAGCGTTATCCGATTATCGGATTAACCCTGATGACAATAGGAATCTCGCTCTTGACCTTGCTTGATCAGACCACACCTTTCTGGGAGATCTCAATCTATGCAATCCTGATTGGCGCTGGACTTGGTTTCTCAATGCAGACAATTGTTATTGCACTTCAGAACTCGGTCGACTTTAGAGATATGGGAGTCGCAACTAGTGCAAATACCTTCTTTAGATCAATTGGTGCAACTATCGGAGTAGCCCTCTTTGGTACCGTCTATTCAAGTCGCCTTACACACTTTCTTCCAATCGAAGTTGAAAAGTTGCAGGCCAGCAATCCAGCAGCTTTGATAGGTGCAACTCCAGAGAAATTTGCTGCTCTAAAAGAGAACACCGCAGTTCTAGAGACATTCTCCCCAGAGCTCCAGGCAGGAATAATTAATGCATTTGTTAACTCTTTCCATGCCGTATTTATCTCTGCAGCGCCGATTACCGCTCTCGGTGTTCTAGTTGCTCTGTTCTTGCGTGAGACACCACTGAAAACTGGCGCCCAACATAGCGCAGCAAAAGAAGAAGCTGCAGGCGAGGCAATTGCTTAAAAATAGGAAAATTAACGCAGATCTACCACGAGAGGTCTATGTTCTATCAGTAGTTGCATTCTTTGTAGCACTTGGTTACGGAATGATAATTCCGGCAATACCGCTCTTTGCAAAGACATTTGAAGTTAATAATGCCCAAATTGGTGCGATTATTTCTGCCTTTGCTCTTGCCAGATTTGCAATGGGCCTACCAGCCGGAAAATTAATTGATTTATTTGGTGAGCGTCGAGTACAGACAACTGGACTACTTTTAGTAGCAGTTTCATCTTTTGCCGCTGGGTTAGCAAATAGTTATTGGCAACTCTTAACCTTCAGAGCCCTTGGCGGTATTGGTTCTGTGATGTTCTCTGTCTCTGCAAGCTCGCTACTGATGCGCTCTGTCGAAGACAATGTGCGTGGGCGCGCCCAGTCAACGTATTATGGCGGCTTTCTAATCGGTGGAATTGCAGGTCCGGCAGTTGGTGGAATTCTCTCTGTAATCTCACTTCGAGTTCCTTTCTTTACCTACGCCTTCACACTTATCTGCGCATCATTTGTAACTTCATTTTTCTTATCTGAAAAACGACTCGGCAAATCAATTAGGAATATCCAAGATCCAGAAGATCGAGTACTCCTTAAGGATGCGCTTAAAAACTATCCATATGTAGCTGCAATGGCTATTGCATTTCTCTCAAACTGGGTGATCTTTGGGCTGCGAAATTCGATATTGCCACTCTTTACAAAAGAGATCCTTGGCGCCTCTAACTCCGTTCTGGGACTTGGCTTCACAATCGCCGCACTAGTACAAGGAATTGCACTTATCTATGTCGGAAAAATTTCAGATTTTCGAGGCCGCCGTTTTGCACTGATGATTGGATCATTCACACTCTTAACCGGCGTTGCAACAATTATCATCTCAACGCATTGGTGGTACTACTTCCTCGCCATGGTCATGTTTGGAATTGGCGGCGCCTTTGAAGGAACGGCCTCATCAGCAGTTGTTGGTGATGTCTTTGGCGGCAAAGGCGGTCGAGTTATCGCACTATTTCAGATGGCGGGAGACTTTGGAAATATCATCAGCCCAGTCTTGCTTGGCTGGTTAGTTGATGCGCACTCTTATCGCCCGGCATTTATAGCAACAGCAGTAGTGTTTTCAATAACACTACTGCTGTCAGCAAAGATGCCTGAGACTAGAAATTTAACCAAGACCTAATTAGAACTTAGCCACGACGAAGTATCGAGATTAAGCGCAATACTTCAAGGTAGAGCCAGATGACCGTAACCATTAGCCCAAAACCTGCGCGCCATGATTGTTCTTGTGGCGCTCCACTTGCGATCATTTTTTCAATCTGATCAAAATCCAAAACTAAGAAGAAGGTTGC